>Ga0209777_10000187_pt1 | contig 109207 bp, 175 predicted proteins | sample FrelakmetHBP12HB_FD_187147 | JGI IMG/M metagenome (GOLD analysis project Ga0209777, IMG submission 187147) | Freshwater lake sediment microbial communities from the University of Notre Dame, USA, for methane emissions studies -HBP12 HB (SPAdes)... | ecosystem: Environmental > Aquatic >...
GATGTTATAGCAAGTGCAAGCAACGACGTTGTTCAATCACCACACAGCGGTGATGTGGGTACATGGAATACCTTTAAGAGTTTCGATTCCCGGGAATACGTGAAGCACTTAGTAGCGAGTCCAATAAATCATACTAAGGCAACAACCCTGCCTTCGTTTATCGCGGTAACAGATAATCGACCGAACTACAACTCTTCAGTCTATCATTCCACCAATGCGTGGGAATGGAATGACACCCTTATACTGAGCACAGCTCCGAAATCAAAACCTGTGGGATACACAATCAAGTCGAACGAAGGAATAGTAACAACCGTTTATGCGATGTCCATCAAAATCCCCAAGAGAACTCTAGACCAGATCAACTATCACCGATGGCTAGTAGCATCACATCCGACAAGCGGATTAGCATACACCTCATGGGTGAACGCACAACCAACAGTATCGAACGATCCCACCCTCGTTAATACACTAGCCAAATCTATAGATTTCGGTCAATCCTGGGAAATAGCAAACGAACACACACCATTGGTGTTTAGCAATGTGTGGTAATAATAGGAGGAATTAATAATGCCTGCTTGGGTTGATGCCGGTCCCGGATCGGATAGACTGAATGCAATTTACAATTATCTTGATACCGGAACGTGGGCTGATGTACACGAGGATTCATACGGTAACGTTGCTGTAGACACCGTTGCTGCTCAGGTACCTCTGAGTGTATCTGCTCAAAATAATCCAGTTCAGGCTTGGGGCAACTCCGGCGTTGATACGAGTCACTCAAAAGTCTACCACCCGGGAGAATATGTACCAATAGGAAACGGTCACTATAATACATTCTCTGTAGAGGTTACAGCAATCGCAGGAGGAGTTCTTCTTGTTACTGGTGCTGGTGATCCACACTCTGGAGACATATTGACTTTTCCAGGTAGTGCTCCAATTCCTATGATTGGCAACGCGAACCTAATAGCAACTGTAATAGCACCAGTGTTAGGTCCAGGTTGCAACAACACTGCAATGACGGTAACACAATTCCCGCCTGTAGCTCCACCAACGCTAACACCACCGACCCCCACCCCGACTACTCCCTACGTTCCACCAGATATACAGATCACAGTTGAGGATTACTACATCATTCAAGGTCACAAATATGCTGCGGATTCTAAACTGGTTTATGCAAACAATTTCAAGGGTCTCGGTAATGATTTCGTCACTACAGATAGTCATTGGGCACAACCAAATCTGATTTTCAAAAGGTACGACGCCATAAAAACAGGAACCATAGAAGCCATACGAATCTATGGGAATGTAGGAATTCATACGCTGTATCAAGGAAAATACGTTTCGGTCAAAGTGGCACTATATTCCGATGCACAAGGAGAACCAGGAACCCTTATAACGTGTGTGAATGAACCAACCATCCTACAGGAAGGCTGGAACTCCATTACAATTGACCCGACAAACATAGTTCTCGGCACGTCTTACTGGATATCCGTATTAGCTAATTTCTATAATTCATCTCTGTCACCCACACCTTATATGAGAAAACCCATAACCGGAACCGTATACAGTAGGAATTTCCGTTCTAGATCACTGATTTCTTCTGAGACGTATGATACTTTTACATTCCCAGCCAACCCGAGAACTTTTGTCGGAGCACTAACTGGTCCCACTTCGTTTGATCTGGTTTTCAATATCGACGCATGGCATCTAGAAGCAGCCACCGGTCACGAACCTGCGAACATCCCGGTAGGTGGTTGGCAGATGACGCTCAACTATGATATAGCAACCACCACAATCGTCACTACGACCACTGCGCTCGGCGATAATACCAACAATGGAACACAAGCGATAGATGCTCAGACTTTCGGTTATCAGCGTTTCCAACAGTTCACACCAGCAACTTCCGGTACGATCGATAGTATCAAAGTAAAAATGAACACTTGGGACGCACGAATGAGAGTAGCACTCTACTCCGACGTCGGCGGGAAACCCGGAACAGTCCTAGCGCAATCTAACGGTTGGGTCCCTCACACATGGTCGACGGATGGATGGACTACAATTCCAGTCAAACCAGGAATCACATTCTCTACATTGACGCCTTCTGCTCAGGTGATTGGGAGCACACCCTATTGGTTAGCAGTAGTGGGTTACTATACCGGAACGGATTACTACTATGTTGATTCGTTCTACTGTAGAGCGGGAACCGGCATTAAAGGTTGGGTACAAATATCCGCGAATAAAAAGACAAACAATACCATGAATGGTTTCGTTGATAACCCAACTAATCTCACTGCGGTAAGTAACATTGATATCTGTGTGAAGGGTCTAAGGAACGATCCGATACCAACCACCCCGAAAGTCGCCACTGCTTACACTGTAGATGGTACCGGTCTCTATCAATTCCCGGCTATTCATTGTAACCCTATGCCCCAGAACGTCACCATCTCAGAATCCCTCGTGTCAGGTTGGAGTTGCAAGACTCCCGGTCCAAGTCTAACTTTCAACGTTGACATGACAGACGTAGTCGGGATAACAACTGTAGGCTACATAAGATATCACTTCATACGGGATCATGATTTTATAAACCTCCGTGGGCCTGTCACCTATGATCAGTCTCACGACATGGATTCTTTAGTTAGAAAATCTATGGAAGCAAGCTCGGTATTTACCGTAAATGTGGCGCATAGACGCACCGCGTCGATTCCATACGACCTGCTAATTAAGAAGGCGCACCCATCCCCACTAGCAATGGACATCCTCAATCAGAAGGTGCACAACAAAGGATACCCGTATGATATTCTGAATATGAAAAGAGGAGTTGTTTCTCCCACATTCGACATCATCAATATGCTGCATATGAACATTGAGTTACCCGCTGACTTGCTAATACAGACCACCCACAATTCGTGGATCCGAGAAGACGTTCTCGTGCAAGGTCTGGATGAAGAATCATATGCTATGGACGTCAGAATACAGGATACGATTGTGCCAGAAATCCTACACAACACTGAAGAGTATATTCCACAATTCCCGGCCGTCGGTGTAGGCTACCCAAGGATCCCGTATCCGATATTCGACTCGCGAAAAGAAAGGAAGGTGTAAATGTTATCCGTCTCGCAGAAAACCCTGATCTTTGCAAACATTCCGACGTCTATAGCCGGTTATACGGTTAACAAGAGGCTTCGGGATCAGTTTGTAGCACCTTCCCTTTACCCGACGATCGAGTTGAAGTTCGTATCCGAAGGCATCAAAAAGGGATGGTCTACGAGCGGTCCAGTCAGCATGATAAGAAATCCTGACACGCAGGAATGGGACAGCTATTATGGCGAGCAGGATCAAGCAAATCTAAGCATAACTGTGTGGAGTGAGGATCAAGACGAACTCCGCGAAATAACGGACATCCTGGAAGCGTACATTAAGATAGGACGGCTCGACCTTTATTGGCCCTCACACCACATGAAAGTTACCGGCGTGAAAGCCGTGACGATCTTAGAGCCTTACGCCGATGAATACTACCAGGAACACACGTGGCGCGCAGTAATTGACTTCACCATTGAATATTTGTGGGCTTGGGTGGACCTCGATCCAGCAATACGCGCATACGAGTACCTTTTCAAGGTGGGTACACCACATGACGTCAACCACTTCAGCAAGTTATGCAGCGTCATGGAAGGATCCTACGGAATCGATATACATATCCAGGGGTGGAAAACCGAATACCTATCGGATTTTCTGGCTTTGAAAACAGAAGAAGACGGATGTGTGTTCACCTTGAGAATTGTAGGTCCGTAGTTTTACGTTTAGAATAATTTAGATAAAGTTCACACAAGGAGTTTTATGGTAAAGAGAATCCGGAAAGATTACAGTATGATACCAGAGATTGACACAGAGGTAATACCTGAAGAGGTTATACCAGAACCTGTGGTAGTACCTGAAAAGGTGGTAATACCTGAGCCACCCAAGAATGCGTTACCTTTAGTCGACAGACGGCCACAGCAAGTATCGGCTACCAAACCCGTCGAAGAGAATTACAGTGGTCATATGATGACACTGTACAATGCGTACAGAAGGAAGGCGTTCTCGAAGGACCCAGACGAAAATCTCAGGATATACAACAAGAAAAGGCGTGGCTACGAAGGAAAAGAACGAACCGTGCTAGTCACAATTTAGGGAGGAATTTCATGGATCCATATCAAGCTTGGAGACGAGGACTCATATCAACTGCTGACTACGAAGAGCAGAAGAGAACTAGAGTCGGTAACATATCTCCATCTTCAACTTTAAACAAATCGGTCGTGATGACTGGTTTTATGAACCTCAACGAAAATGAGGTCTGGGCTGTCGAAGACGGCGAAACCGCAATGGCACTCATTGGACCGACTCACGATCTTATCAATGAAGGAAGCATGGATATCGCTGGAGATGTTGTATTCCTGTGTCTAGGCGACAAAGGAATTGATTCGACTTCTGGTGATATAAACATAACAGGAGACGGAACTCTCCGATTAATGGACTTATCAGATTTAGAGGTGTAAAATTTATGGTTGGACTCACGGTAGCGGACATCACAATGGGTACCGCAAAAACAGACGGGCAGATAGCAGTACCTATTGCCCCGGGAATAGCAATAACAGGAACTTGGACACCGACCGACGCATCGAGCGCATTGACGGTCGTAAGGACTTCGGCAGCTGTATCAGATTATAGGTTGCCGGTAGTGATTCCACACAGAACAACTGCATTGAAAGGAGCCAAGATTACATCGTATAAAGTATCTTATACGGTCGCTGACGGCAATACAACTGATGATACAATAAACTTCGAGCTTCTGAGTCAGACAATACCGACAGACGGTTCGGCAGTTAGCGCGGGGACAATAGTCGCAGGTGAATCAAATTCACACTACGACACAGCGCACGATACGGTCCTTGAGAGGCTGACGACTGGTTCACACACAGTAACTGTGACGGTGCCAACTCCCGCATACATAGCGGATGGAGTTCAATATTACTTGCTAATAGACGTCGCAGACAATGCCGGCACTGATTTGGACTTTACACTGAGCGGCGTTGTAGTCAATTACAGTGTAGCACCACTCTAGGTGTTCCAAATGGGATCTAATCTGACGTGCGCGGACGTCGTAATGACCGTACCAAAGACAGACGGGCAGATAGCCGTCCCTCTTTCGCCGGGAATAGCGTTGAGCGGAACCTGGACACCAACCAATAGCACAAATGGAACCATCGTTACAAGGACTCCCAGTACCTCCACACAGCACTACAGACTTCCGGTGGTAATTCCACACAGGACGACTGCACTGAAAGGTGCCGAAATAATATCATATACTGTGTCTTATAGTGTATCTGTGGGGGACGTCGATGCCGATGGCATAGTATTGACGCTCCTGAAACAAACAATACCGACAGATGGTTCTGCCGTCACCGGTTCAATAGTGGCAGGAAATTCCGAGGATCATTACGATGCGAGTCACAACAGCACTACCAAGAGACTAGCAACCGGCGCTCACACCGTGAAGGTGACTCTACCAACTCCTGCATACATTGCGGATGGCGTACAATACTACCTGAATATTAAGGTCACGGACGGTGCCAGTGCTGATCTAGGATTTTCCTTGACAGGCGTAGTTGTGAATTATATTGTGGCACCACTCTGATGGTACAAATTTACGCGAATCCGTAGTTTGTTAACAATTACAATGTTACATGTAACAAGAAGTGATGAAGAACATGATAAGATATCTTATATATAGGAAGGTGACCTGACGTGGTACTTATTGGTAACCCCTCAGCTTGGGTCGGACTAACGATCGACCTAGTCGCGGTAGGTCCGGTGCCCGTTATCGTTGGTACAGGAATTCTACTATTGGTCGGAGAATCAGCAAGAGGACCCAGCAGTCAACCAATTGTGATGAATAACCGAAGCGACGCTGCTAAGTATTTCCATTCGGGAGACCTGAAGGATGCCATTGAACTTGCTTTCGGAAACGGATGCCCTGTTGTATTTGCAGTGCGTGTCCTGGGTGAAGACGCAAGATTCGCAACAGCAACATTGGTAGACGGTCTAGGAAATAACTGTCTAACATTGACAGCGGCATCTGAAGGATCATGGGCCAACTCAGTGATAATTACCGTTGCAGATGGTGACTATCATGGAACTGAGTACAACGGCGGAATCCCGGGAGACGGTCACGAGCTGCCTTACTACACGAACCACTGTGCTCTAGTCAAATCAGACGCTAACTGGGTCAAAGTGAACGGCGTAGCAAAGACCATTGTAGACACCCTAAACGAAGTGAATGCATCATCCAAAGTGTATGTTGACCTGACTAATGGAGCTTTATACTTCTACGGTGGATACTGGCCACAAATCACTGATTACATATCCTACAGGTTGAAATATCACACCAGAAAGGTAACGATAACCGATAACGAGAAGACCTACATATTCAATAATATCCCAAGCCTAGTCCACTTAATCGCGGATCTACAGCACACCGGAATGGTAACCGGAACAAACGTCCCTGGAACCACGCCATATATAGCAGTTGAAACTCACTTGCCCGCGATTGGCACCTATCCTCTAACCAATGGATACAACGGCAGAGAGATCCTGGTAGAGGATTGGGAAACTGCAATGTACTTGGGTGGAGAATACGCTGCTAACCTGGTTGGCGGTCCAACTTGTGTTGCACTGACAACCTATGAAGTCGATCTTGGTACTTATGACTTGGTCCCAAGTTTAGACGCATTCTTAGTTTACATGCAGAACGGGTTCCATCCGTGCCTTGGTTTCGTCACTATGAAGCCAAATGCGTTGTTAACTGAAGCGTTGGAATTAGCTTCGGGATACAACAACAGGCTGCTCACTATCGTAGTCAACGGTTGGGATAACTCAGTCAACATCAAGAATATCGCCGTGGCAAGAGCTGCTAAGGAATGTGCAGTTGCTCTCGGTGAGTCTACTGCAATGTCCAGCAATGCAATGAACGGTCTCAATGGCATATTGAACACCTTCAACCAGTCAGAAACTGACATGATGACGACTGGTGGAGTAGATGTCATTATCAAGAAGAGAGGCGTTCTACCGTACATAGGAATCTCAACTGCAACTGATTGGCAGTTTATGAGGTGCGTTGACAACAGAACGATAAACTTTGTTATTATCGCCACTGAGTACATATGTCGTCAATTCTACCACAGAAAGAGGACCAGAACGGTGTTGTCATCCATCAAGCAAAGTCTCGCTCAGATGTTGCAAGACCTGAAAGACCTGGAAGATATTCGAGACTTCGAAGTTCACGTATCTGCTCATCCAACCGATACCGGTAGAGTCAACATAGACCTAACCATGGAAAACATCGGACACATAGAGAGGTTCAGAGAAGTCATGAACGTTGGAATCATGGGTGCAGGAGACACCACCAGGGTGTAGGTAGGAGGAGATAGTTATGGGAGCAACAATAGTAGCATCAAGTCCTGGCGACATTGTTATAGAGTTCAAGGTTTCGGATGCAAGTGGTGGAACTGCAGGAGGAAAGGAAACCTCGTTTGAGATTCCGGTGAAGACTCTAACGATCAACAAAACCATGGACGTCACACCAGAGTACGGCATAGGGTCGCATCAAGCCTACGCTCATGTAGTCGGAAAAATCGCGTACGAAGGAGATTTCACCATTGGAACGTGGTGGGTTAGTGACGAAGCAAACCCGTCCTCTTGGGATCATTTGGTAAGAGATTTACTTACATTCCCGAACGATCAGGGATTGCCGAGAGAGTTCACGATAAACATATATGCCCGTGGCGGAGAAGCCATGCAGAGACAGGGCACCGGTACTTACGGTGTTTCCGGTACTATGTCTGAAGCGGCAGAAGGTTTTCTTGGAGAGAACATCACAGCACAATCATCCAATGCAGACAGCATGATAATTGAAACGCTGAATAGATGCTTGCTCAAAGGCGACGGCCTAGATATCCCGGAAGTTGGGGGCACGGTCTCAAGAAAATATCCGTATGTTTGCTTTAGACGTACTCCACTCTAAACTTTAAACGGATTTAGTAAAATTTGTAGGAACGTTTTTTACTTTCCTACTATTTTTTTATTTTTCAATTTCTTAATATTACATCATTATTTTACGTCATGCCCTACATTGAAGAGCGGATATGCCGTTCTTGATGTGAAAACATGACCAAAGAATTAACACAATATGCGTTTAATTCTGGTGACGTCAGACTGCAAGTTTTTTATAGTGGAGACGACGACCAGGAAGACGACCAGAAAAGCCAGAACGTCACGATACCCATAAATCGGCTTAAGGCCGAGGTTGATTTTGATGATGGCGCAACCGATGGAATTCTCGAAATAACCACAGCTATTTATGATGAGAACATCGATTTTCTTGAGATAAACAAATCATTGGACTTTTTTGTTTACCCAAAGAAGTGGACAGTTAAAGACCCCATAATTAGCTGTTACGACGTAGAGATTATGAGTAAGAGAGTCTCTATTAGTCCGAATAACGTAGTTCTCACTCAATACGTATTTTCAAACAGACCAGGCGATACCTGGAAAGAGCATCGTCTGGAATTACCTGATAATCAGACTCCTGTGTGCGATCCGAACGCCCTCTGGAGAATGGTTAGAGCATTGGAAGGCATCCAGAAAACTCTGAACAACCCTTCCGGTGATGTAAATCCTTTACTCATGAACGATATGACGTTGACAGTCAAGGAGTATTCAGACCTCGTACTCAAAGGCATATTGCCTGAAAGGTATCGAGATGTTAACAAAGAGGCATAAGCTATGACACAACCCGCATCAATCCCCAAATTTACCGGTGAGCTAATCACCCGGGGGAAAAGTTTCGTAAAGACTATAGAAATCCCGAGCCAGGTTTACGGACAACCACCGGCTTACAAGATAGCTGTAGACATCAAGCCAATTTCCAGAAAGGACATGAAAAATCTTTTCGCGAAATACCATATCACTGGAGCAAACCCGGAAATAAAGCAAGAGGATGCAGACGGTCTCATGGCAGACGTATGCAAACTCGGCCTAGTCGATCAGTCCGTCGCTGATAATATCGATGACATCCTGGAATATCTGCCAACCAAAATCGGCAGTGCGATCTTATCTCTCTCAACGGGTTCGGAGATTGACCTCGAAAATTTTTCCAAACCGATGAAGGACTTGAACTCACCCTCGTCCACAAAGCAGGATACCTCCTCGCCGACGGCAAAATAGACGAACTTACCGAACTTCAGTGGCGAGCCATCCAGTTAATGATGGTCACCTGGGCGAAATTAGAGTCCGGCAAGTACCGGAAAGCCGAAACTAGAGATACTTCCGTGGAAACAATCGAAGAGTACACTGAGAAGTGGAGGAAAAAGAAGGCAGGAGAAAATCCGATACCCTCAGATAGGTACTATACCGAGCCGACTGCGGTCACGGAATGGCAAACAAGAAAGAAGGTGAAGAGAAGTTGATACTCTTCACCTCAAAATCACTGCTGCGAGTCCGCTCACTATTATCCCGAAACCGACTAAGACTGCTCCAAGCATCATACTGTAAGCCACAGGTGTAGCACTGACATACCAGTATCCACCATACACCACTGATATTGCGCCTATCAATAGCAAGGCGCGTCCGATTACCTTTGATATTCCGCTCATAAGTCTTTCATCTCCATTAATATAGTAACGCTGTATGAGTATTTATAACTTACGGTCGGAAGCAATTTACGTCTCAAATAACTATGACGTGGCTCTTAGGAGCAGACAATCTTTCGGATTGTGATGTGGAGGTTTAAGTGACGGACGTTCGTGATCTACTTGTTAATCTCAGTTTGCGTGATAATGAGAACGTATTACAGACGATTAGAGGCATCCAAAAAATAATAACAGGTTTAACAAACAAACCAATATCTTTTGATATAGATACCACGCAACTAGAAGTCGCGCAGAAAGCATTACAAAGTATAGAAGCTGGTATCAACCAACCTCTTAAAGCCGCAATAGACGTAGATAATACATCACTAGAAAGCACGCAGATGACTCTGGACGGGGTCATTGCTGATACAAGTGAACCTATAAATATGGCGTTCGATGTGGACTCTGCTCCAATCGACGCGGCGTCCACATCTATTGATGACTTATTTTCTGCAGAAGAGCAAGCAACGGTTCAAGCTGGGTTACTCCAACAGGCATTCGACGCTGTAAGGGATTCTGTTGAAGGTCTATCTTCCGGTATAGAAGATGCTGTCAATTCAATATCGTTAGCTCAGGTTGCCTTCGGAGCCGCAATCGGCATAGGTGCAAACCAAGCATTCAAAGAAATAAACATTAAGGATGCCATAACTGAACAGTTCGTCGGTCAAGAGAAAGAGGGAATAGATAACTGGTTGGCATCTGCTCCTCCCGATGTCAGCTATGATGAGCGCGCAAAGGATATAGTAACCCTTCACATGAAGGGAGTCAATACGAAAGTAGGTATGGCTCTAGAGACCGGTGCGGAGAGCCTAGTCTTCTCGAAAGCTGCAACCATGTCTGTAGAAAGCAAAGGTGTCGAGGGCATGGTAAATATGTTACAGCAGGCTTCCATTCGGGCTTCAAGGAGCACCGGCGCTCAAGGCAACATCTATGCAGACCGGATCCTGAAGCCTTATGGTTTGCGCCAACCAACTCAGGCTGAGCTATCCAAAGCAATGTCAGAAGTCAACACCAAGACGCAAGGGTTCCTAGATGCAAGTTCACCGACTGGAAGGATGACAGATAGCACCAAGAAACAAACCGTGTGGTTACAATCCTTAGCAGATCAGATGACAGACAAAACCAAAGGAATGAGTCGCGAAGCAAACAACGCCGCTCAGAAAATCTTAGTAATGAATGCCCAGATCAGCAACCTTAAAACTACGGCGCTTGAGGCAACAGTTCCCGTACTAGAGTATTTCGTTGGTCTGATCTCAGAGTTGGCACATGTTATCGAGGCCGTCCCAGGAGCGCCACAGTTCATAGGATTTGCTATTGCGTTTTCGACGTTGGCCGTTGTAGGTAGCAAATTATCAAAGGTATTCAACTTCTTAACTAAAGACCTTGAAGGAATGGTAGCTTGGGTCGTGAGAGGCATAACCGGTATCTGGGCCAGGATTACAGCAGAGCAGGTAGCAATATATTCGGCATCTGAACTCGCAACCGTCACCGACATAGAAACGAGTGCCGAGTGGATAAATGTAGCTGCATCAGACGCTCTTGCAGCAGCGCAGACTGAAGCGGCCGCGTCAACCGGGGTTCTTGCTACTGCCATGACCGCCCTAGAAGCCGTTATGGCTTGGCCTCTACTGCCGATAATTATAATCGGTGCATTGATCGTCGGTGCGGTTCTACTCGCTTATAAGATGGGTCTCCTTACAAAGGCCTGGGAATCATTCCAGAAATCGGCAATCGGTGGCGGAATAATTCGGTGGTTCGAGGGACTCGGTTCCTGGGTGATGTACCTAGCCCAGGGAATAGATGAAATGTGGGTAGCATTTAATCGGTCCGAACCACTCAAAAACTTCTTAGCTGCGTTCTCCGAAGATTTCGATAGAGTCATGGGGTTCCTGGATGTCATTGACAAATTGTACTCTGGAAAGATCACCATTTCTGGAATGGTGGGTGGAGCGATAGGTGGTGCCGATAAGAAAGTTTCTGAAACAATATCAAACTACGTAGGAATGTTGTACTGGTTCGTATACAAGTATCTGAAGATGCTTGTCGACAAAGTATTCAGCTTCGTGTCGTGGATTCAAGGAGTCTGGGATTTTGTATTGAAAATACCCGAACTCATCGGAAAGTACGTGACTGATCTGAGCGAGAGGATAGGAAACTTTCTTACAACAGGCAAATGGGAAACCAATGCCGATAAAGCCAAGAGGGAAAAAGCCGATAAAGCCAGAGAAGATGCGGACAAGAAGAATGCCACTAGTGGTAAACCGGGTTCCACTCCTAAAACAGACTTTGGATCATACAATACCCCAGTTGACGAGGATGTCTACTTTAGACCTTCTAATAGCCAGTATTATAAAGCAAGTCAATTAACCGACGCTGAGAAAGCCGATAAAGAGGAATTCAGTAACCTCGGTAAATCACATTCAAAAGAGTATTATGAAGTGCGTGCTGCTAATGCCGTTATGGATTATAGTTCTGTTAAAGCGAAACAATACGTTGCTGAAACTGGTGGACTAAAAGTAGCCGAAGGAACAGCACAAGGCACAGCTGACATAAAATCGACATCACCTAACGCGCCTGGAAAACCAACAACAAGCGGAACCGCTTATGATACACATTCAATTGCCGTCGATAAAGGGACAAAAGTAGGCAATGTAGCTGTTAATCCAGCGATGGCTGCTGCTCAAGCCATCGCAAATGCACAACAGTCAACGTATAAAGTACCTTCCATTGCAACAGGTGGTCGCATCATGTCGGAAGGATTTGCGTACTTACATTCAAATGAATTCGTGAAATCGGCGGGCGTAGACAGATCACAAGGAAATTCCGATAATTCTATCATCAATAACATCAATGTTGTTATCAATGGTGTAGCTCCGAGCAGTATGACTTCAAGCGGCTTCGATAGAGTTACAGAAACAAAACTCACAAAATTCATTGATGATCATATGACTAAAACTCTGCGTCATAGGATTGCCCAGTAGAGGTGAAAATAGTTAATGACATTTTATCCGGTAAAAATTGGGGATGTGACTCTAGGCGAAACTCCGTCTGAAGTGCTCGGATCGTCTAGTCACTGGTTCGTAGGAGCAAGTCCAAACCCCGTGAAGGTTACGTGGCGCAGGACGAACCGAGTCAAAGTCCATGAGATACCTTATCCGTCAGATAAGACTATACGCACGTCTAAAAGAACATTATACACTTGTATGATGAACTTCAAAACCATCGAAGAGGACAAATTTAATCAGTTACTCGAGTATTGTGAAAACAAGATCCTAGTCTTAGTTGATACATATCACAAGAAAATGCAGATGTACATCATAGAATATTCCTTTGACGAAGCAGCTGCATACGACGACAATTATATAGATTGGAATATCACGTTCCAGGAAGCGAACGACTGAAAATGACAGAAACACTTACATGGTCAGGTCTGGATCCAACCCTCCGAGATCGGGTCACCAATGACTTCACACAGGTTCCAACTACCGACGACCCTGACATGGCATACCTACAGTATTATGACAGACAGATGGTTCAAACCGTGTCAACCGTCTATGATGCGAACAATAATGCACAACGCAATGTTAGTAACACGCGATTTGACAAAACAGGACGCGGAACAACCGTAGACAGTTTCTTATTTGGTCAGGCCCTTGATTGGATCAAGGCACACGATCCCAGTGAATACAACACGCTGCAGTATTTCAATGGCCTGTATAAAAGTAATCCGAAAATTGATCCCGCCGAACACCCGGAACAACCTCCCGCTATTCCGAAGGTCGTCACACCGAGCGATCCTGAAGCGCCTTTTCCAACGCCGGCAATGATAATCACACCGGATTCTTCGGATGTACTAGCAATTGACTCGGGATACATAAAGGCTGTTGTGTCATTTGGTATTTCTGGATTTGAGGGTATTGATGCGAGTGACGATGTGATATCACTCTCGACCGATCAGAGCACCGACCAGACTGGAGCCGAAACTACCGCCAGAATGACGGTAACACTAAACAACATCCATCAGAGATATGCCGGAGTAATCGTTCCGCACATGACTCTGGTCGCTTGCCACATCATTGTTGTCAGGAACGTGATAGAAGGTCTAAACCTGACCGTTGTGTACAATAAATATCCGGTATTCTTCGGGCGGGTAGCCGAAGTAACACTTAGTGATACCGAAGCCGTTGTAACATGCGGAGACGAAACACAACAGGCTAATGCTGCCGCCACAGTTGACTTCGCGTGGTATGCCGGCGTTCCTCTAATTGAGCGAACAAGAAATATAGTCAAAGCAACCCCGAATTTCGACGTTGATGTTATGTATGCTCCAGATACTGAAGTTCCTAAATATAACCTGGACGGATATGTGCCGTCTAATCAATCTGCTGCATCAGCCATCAGTGTAACTACACAGAGCTTCATGTTAGATTGGATAGTTCCGAGTGACGAACCACATCGGTTGCTAATCAAAGATTCCAACTATGTGAAAAATAAGAACGTCATCATGAATCTCACAGAGTTTGTAATCGAACCTGGAGACAATGAATCCATTGTTGGACATTGTAACGTGGTTACCGTCTCCGGTGATTCACAATACGAAGCAGGCACTCAAGCCGGTCATACGCCATCATCGATATCAACTTACATAAAGTACAGAACGCCGACCACACAGCAAGAATACGATAATGATCCGAATAATTTCACAACCTCAGATGGTACATCTACGGACGGTACTAAAATTAAGACATTCACTCCGAATGGAGTCCTACAAACTGCATGGGAATCAATAGGAAATTACGGTTTAATAGAATCTCCAATATATCGTGTACCCGCGAAAAACCAAGAGCAATTACATCCATACGCCATTAGCATGCTGATGGTTTACAACAGCAAACTCAACGAGCTAATCAAACTCAAAGTATGTGACGTCATCCCCATGCTGTTTACCTACGTTCAATGGGACATGATAACCGGATGGGCGGACGACGTAACCCCCATATTCACAACGATAACCGCACAGGTAGCCAGAAAACGTGTAAACTACGACGCAAGCAATGGCGTAATCGTAGACTTGGAACTCCGAAGAAAGAGTCCGGCACAAGCCGAAGCAGGAGCAGCCGGCGAAGGCAGTGCAACATACAAGGTATCATCGAGACTTCATACTGGTGGATGGTTCTCTCTGAACCCAGCTGACTGGTTTACTATAACACCGGGCTCCATTGCAGATGCACTTATACCTCATCAAGACCCCGGATTTGATATATTCAGACAGAATGAACAAACCGGAGCAATCGAATACATGACCGTAACTCCTGCTGATAAAGATGCATACATTAATAATGGTACACAACCACAAGGTTACTGGCCAGAATGGAAACCATCGACTAATAATGATGGACTGACTTGGACCGGCGGTGCTAAAACAGATTCTACTCCGGGAGGATAAACATGCCACAAGCAAACGAAATACTAGCAAACCATTGGAGATTTCCGGGGATAACCTGGGATCAATTCAAAGCAATCCTGGCCAAAGAGCGCGAGTTAGAATACGAACCACACGCCCTAGCATTCTATACCATGCAGAACGGTAAAAAAGAATGGTACAACAGAGGCAAATTAGGTAGTCTCGCAGCCTACTATGGGTATTTCGGGCCGTTCTGAGGTAAATCTATGGATGTAATGCAGTCAGTCAGTAACAGAATCGACAGGGCGCGACAACGTGATTACTGGTGTGAGTTAGCCACCGTCGTACAATATGATACAAGAGGAAAGAATAAACACGGAGTCCAATGTAGGGATAAACCTATTTCGGATTCTTCTGATGATAGCCGCTGGAATACTGTAACCGTTAAAGTTAGACAGGTGAAGAACGAACTAATACCAGGAATCGATGAGGACCTGAAGGATCCTCATAGAGTCCTACACTATTATGCAACTGTAATGCAACGAGATACCAACCAGAAGTGGGCTGGTCACCCGTACACACCGCGCATCGGTGATATGGTTGTTGTTCTCTTCATGAGTAACATAAGGCCTATCATCATTGGCACGGTTTACACTAATCATCAGGACCCAGTTTGTCGTTCACCGTTCTGTTCATCTAAAGAGTGTTGGGCTACCATAGATGCCAGATATGACGACGTCGACAAATGGTGTCAGTGGGAGAAACCGGATTTCGATGATAAAACCTTAGAAGTCAAGGAACAGTATGCTGGACAACACCCAATCTGCGACAAAAAGTTCCACAAGTTCAGGGACCAAATACACGTCACGGACTGTAAAGAGGGGAATAAAGACCCTTGTGATCAATGCAAAACCATGGATTACATAAAGCGTTGTGGCAACCAATGGGAAAAAATATATTCTGATATAACTGATGCTATTGATTGTGAACATCCGTATCTTCCTCACTGCAACGAAAAAACCAAGAAACGGCATGAATTCCATGAACCGTGTGGCTCCTATATGGTGTTTCAGAATAAGCCGAACTGCGGCAACTGCACGACATGCGAGGGAACTGGGTCCACAGATTGCCCGACGTGCGGTGGAACTGGTAATGTACCAATACCTAACTCGCTGTATTGGTCTTGGTGTCCAACGTGTGGCGGAACTGGAAAAGCGGGATGCAGCAGTTGTAGTGGAACTGGAGGCGGTTGCGGAGCCGGTTGCGGCAACGGTGGATGTGATCTCGACTACGGCGCAGGCCTAGTCCGATTAGAGAACGCCACCTGTGAAAGTTCGATGAAAGGTCACATAAATATGGGACCCCGCGGAACCATAGATATTCATTCGGTACACGAAAATGCCACATACAAAGACGAGAATCAAGGCACTCGTACTTCTGTTGTTTCGCCAGAAGATACAACAGTTGATTGGGCATGGGAATCTATCAATTTTGCAACAGATTCCTATATAAAATGCTGGAAGAACGGCGACGTCACTATCAACAGTGGTGTTGGAGATACTGTATGTGATGCTTGTGGAGGCAGTGGAAGAGATCCGAACTACATTTTTGGCGGTGTGCAGTGTAAGGTATGTGGCGGATCCGGTATGACTGCCGGCAATCTCACAAATATCGGGCTTTGGGGATCACAGAGCAAAATAGTAGAGTGGGGAAGGAAGGAAGTGCATGTCTGGGCAACTGATGACATAGAATGGCACACCAAACTCTGCCACGACTTCGGTGACATGCAGATCGACGGATTCTGTACCCATTTAAAAGGCTGTTCTTGTGGATCAGATCGCCGCATCAAAAAAGACATCCAGATACTGGATATGGGTCTTGACGAAATCCTGAAGCTTGATCCTGTTTCATTCTTGTGGAAGAATCAAACAGACGATTACCGGAATATCGGGTTGGTCGCCCAGGACGTTAAAGAAATCATCCCACAGGTTGTTCACCGCACAAATATCATTAACGAGGATACGCCGGATGGCCAACTATCCATCAGTTATGAGCAGTTGGTACCTGTGCTAATCAAAGCCATTCAAGAGCAGAACAAGAAAATTACCGAATTGGAAAGCAAGTTTGAAGAGTTCCAGAAGAGGCACCTATGACCGTATACCGAAATGCGACGGTGACTATTGCAAGATCCGGAACAAGCGCATTGAACCGGTCACGTCACAGGGAAAAAGCTTCAATTTCCATGAAGTCTTCGACGGTTGCAGTCCCTAGAATGACCTGGCTTCACAGATGTGCTGCTTGTGTGTCTCTAGGATTAACTTCAATGGTGTATCCTGCTAACTATGAATACGTTGCTCTTCACTTCCACCCGTATTATGGAACTGATGGTGCTTATCACTGTGATGCTTATTGGGATGGAGATGAGTGGCGTGCAGGATCAAACGAAGGTACCGGATATTATATATGTAGCCGAGGGCACACTTGGCATGAACAATGAAGAGGTTTAAATGGTAACAACAACTTATCGAGTTGGTGGAGTTCTTGTAGAGACTCTAAATTCAATCGGAGCTTCGATAGAACGATATCACTCCGCAGATTATTGGAAAATCCGGATGTACGTCGAAGACGTATTTTCCCCGGCTATAATGGCAGTCGTGATCCCGAATACGATCACAACGATATCAATTACTGATGCCGCGGGAACAATCACATATACAGGGACTGTAACGTATTTCACGTCGACCGTTGACTATTCGTACATCGATCTGCTGAATTGCACGGTGAGCTTCGTTCCGGCCTAATTTACGTTTACAATAGTGTGAGGGTGTAATGCCGCAAATTGGAACAGGTGGAGATTTATTAGCGAGTTTTGATCTGAGTGCATGGATAGTGGGCTGTCACAGTTCTTGGGACCTCTTAACCACGATTACCGGGGACCTTGCATTGACGAAGGATACCGCAGAGAACAACCGACAGAGACTGCTTATGTGGATGGTCTTGCCTAGAGGCGAGCGACTGGATCCCTCCATAGGATGCTGCCTGTATGATTACCTACATGCAAAGATGACTGACATCCTCGGGAAGCAGCTGGAGCTGGACCTCAAAGCAGACCTGTCCCAAGTATTCCCGGATCTCAAGATTAAGCAGTTATCGGTTAATCAGATAAAAGATTTAACCGGCGGTAATCGAGAAATCCAGATGTCAATGTATCTCGGTGATGACAAGTTGCAGTTCGCCGCGAATTGGGGCGATATATCCAAGGTGAACGACCAGATCAACGCAATGGTAGTATCTGGAATAGATAGAGTGGAGAGCGGTTGAAATGACTGTGTCAATCAAACATTCTATTGAAGTGTATTTCAGGGTTGTTTAACCAATAATTAATCAACAAGTTAAACCAGTACCACCGCTCATAATTTACTTTAGTGCTACAACTATTACAGAGAGGAACAAATTTCCACGATTTTTCATTACAGGTGGTACCTTTATTATAATCTATGTGATGGACTGACATATTTCTATTATTATTTGCTTCTTTCGATCTTGCACACAAATAACACGTATTATTGAAGCGATATCTTACTCGTTCTTTGTATTTATTATTGAACTCTGGAGGATAGGGTAGATATGACATTCCATCTTTCCATTGTGGATTAGCTGAACCCACTTTTGCTTTGGATATTGCTAGTCTTGCATCTATTGATACAGGATGTCCCATCAATGCTTTTGATATTCGATCTCGCGTGATTGTTGTTGTATGTCGTCCTCTAGCAGAATCACCAATTTTCTTCCGAACTTCTGGGCGTTTGGAAGAATTTTTGTCTCCTTTTTTTGATTCTGATATCTTTTTTCGTACATCGGGACGTTTTGCTGGGTTGTTATCACCGCGCATATCAGGTCGTGGCTTACCACGATGGGAGTTAGATATAAGTTCTCGTGTTCTTTCAGACACCACACGACCAAGACAGTGTTTGTTGCCTTTGTTTATTTCAGACATCAGTTTTCTGACATGATCCGGCATCCTTTGTCCTTTTCTCATATTGATCCCCTAATTTACGTAACACGTAATGTTGATATATAAAGTTTTTGGTGAAACGAATGTCAGTATTGAATATCCGGTCGATCGAAGAGATCAAAAATGCTTTAAGGGTTGATCAAACCGCCCGGCACCCGTATTTAAGAGATTACACTCCGTTATCCGTTTTATCCACCCTGAATGAAACTTACGCAATCCAGGTACAGTATCTTGAGCAACGCGCAAACGCCGCCATAGAATCCACAAGTGTCTGGACCGCTTCTGGTGCAGATCTCGACGCTCTGGTTGCAGACCGAGGAATAACGAGACAGAGCGGTCTCAGGGCCACCGGTGCGATTAGATTCTCTACGTCAACTCCAAACCATCCTCTGATCACCATACCCGTTGGAACCATCGTGAACTCCATAAGCGATGATGGAAACAAAATATACTTCGAGACCACAGAAGAGGGAATAATAGACTTCGGATTAACTAACATTTCGGTTGATGCTCGTGCTGTTCTGCCCGGCACTGATGGGAACGTCCCAGAATACTCGATTAGCCAGATGGTTTTATACATACCAGGTGTCAGCCGGGTTGAAAATCTCCTGCCCTTCTCAGATGGCGCAGAGGGAGAAACCGACGAAGCCCTCAAGGAACGCTACAAGTACGCAATCGACGTGAATGGCAGAGCTACCCTACCAACTCTAGAACAGAAAATAAACGACTTGGAATCCGTCCGGGAATGTCAAATCTGGCAGAAATATGCAGGAGAAATAGAGACCGTTGTCGACACTAGCCTGGCAATGACAATAGATACGGATGTCATCGCCTGTCTGAGAGACAACATGGCCGTTGGTGTAGTCTCCAGAGGGAAAGCAATTGCCGCAATATCTTTGGGCATAACCACGCCGGGAATAGCAACTCTAGAAGCCGGGAAGATGTACATCAGAGTAGAATCAGAATACATTGCCACAAATGAACTCATAACCGTGGGATATACCAACACGAATGGGTCTACGACTGCAACGGCTCTGTTCTCTGTTCCCAGCGGCTCAGTCAAGGGCGATGTCGTCCTATCTAATATGGCGGAGAACCAGTTCGCTGTAAGCGTAGATAGTATTATATACGTCGGGGCGAACAGTTACACTATATTGGGTGGAATAGGTGTCTATCCATATCTATACATACTGCCAAAAATAGTCATAACGAACATCACGATTAACATTAAAACGACTAGCGTGCCAGATCCAAATCTGAAGGCTAAAGTGGAGCAGTCTGTAACAGACTTTTTGGAGACTTTCCACATTGGAGATGACATAGAGTTTTCTGATGTCGTGCAGTACATATATCAGGATTATACGTCCACCGCCGAATTCGTAGGAATAGACCAAATCTTATCGGTGCATATAAATGCGGGCGGACTTGGAATCTCTACGTTCGGCCAGACAATACCTATGAGCGACGATCAGAGAGTCAAAGTCGGCAACGTCGTCGCTAACTTAAGTTGACCGTAAGCTTTATATACTAAAACGTCTAAACGAGATTTGGTTTGCAGGACAAATGTCGACTGATGTCCACCGCCTCGAAAGAGGTTGCATACCCCCCATAATTTTACAATGATACTTTTGAGGTCAATTAATGAAAAAAGATAATCACATTGAAAAGCTCATAAGGAAAACCGCAATTACTGTGAAGGCAATTGAGAACTTGCGCAGTAGGCTTTTCGTGAAAGAGATCCCATTTTTGATGCAAGAAAACGTCTGCAAAGTAGTTAGAAATCCCAATGAAAAGGCTACTTGGGTGGTAATAACCATCGACAAAGAGTACCTCATAAAAGTGGACAGAGTCATATTAGACTACAATGAGGATGTGGGAAAGCACATAAAGTTCTACGACGTCGATGGCAACGAGCTTCTACCCGTACCTAAAGATGTAATCGCGCTTGTGACCCTGAACGATGCAGCCGCGCAAGAAGCCACAGAATTAGAGGAAGACGTGAGCGAAATAGCAAACGAACAATAATGGACGATAATTAATGATGATTAGCTCTATAATGTTTGTCGTTCTCATTCTTGGTGGCGGGTTCATAATGAGAAAAGCCTTCCCAGAAGGAAGCCCGGTTCTTCCGTGGATCGTGGGTTACATTGTTGGATTCGTTGTGTGGCAATACATATTTGGCGGTTAAATCGATCTCCAAACCTTCACGTTGTTCTTAGGACTCCAAATTCCCGCGTCTAAGTAATCATAATCCGGTTCAATCTCATAGTCGTAGCTAACGCAACAAGGTATTCCTACTAATGCTCTTGACTTCCCTTTGATGTGGTCGAGGGTGCTATGTATATCTGCATGGGAATGTACGCAAAGAATCACAACTTTATCGAAATCCATGTTCACGTCTTCGACGGCTTTCTTTAGACATGTAAGGCGGTCGACCTTCGATTCCCAGATAGGAATGCGCTTCTCATCGAGTCCGGGGTCGAGGCTGATGCATTTCCAGTTAGTCCGGAAGGCCATGAGCGTTGCGGTTCTCGGAGTATGACCATCACCCACAGAGATTGCGGTAACGTGAGGATCGCTCAAATCGAACTTGAGCTTGTTGCGGACAGCATTAAAAGCAGCATATGACTCTGTGACTTCTTTCGCATCCGGAAACACGCCAAGCATAAGCATGTCTGCGGCGGACTTATTGAGATGGAAGAACTCCTCGATATAACGGTGTGAACCTGTGTTATACGCGAAGAGCAGTTTGTTGATGGCTTCAGATTCTGCCTCTGCGTGCCTTGCGCGATGCGCTGCCCGAGTCATAACAACAGAGATAACGTTATACGTATAAATAGTTTGTGGTTATACCAAAAGCTTTAAATACTAGTTAAATCATTTCATGATCACTCAGTTATCAAGCGCGAAAAGCTGTTTTGACGTTTCTTGATACTGATGTTGTATGCTCGTAACCTATTGATGTGACTTTAGAATTTACTATTAAACGGTTTTTCTAAAACATTCACATCATACGAGACATAATATAAAGGAGTTTAAGTAAAAATGGCACAATCAGCCTTCGAGGAACCCATGAATTTCGGGTCCTCAAAACTTATAGAGGGTCAGAAATACACTATTGAGCTGACCGATATTGTGAAACAGACCAAAGTGGTCGCGTACAGGGAAGCTCTTAAGGGCAAGAAAGACGAGAATGGTAAGAGTATCATAAACAAGGAATATGATACTTTGTCTCCTGCCCTGAAAGCGTTCGTGGACGAAACTCCAGCAGAGTATTGGAAACTACGTGATGGCGACACAGAAGCTCGCGAGAAGGCAAAGTTCGTTGACAGGATCACGTTCCAGTTCAGAGAACCGGAAACCGACGTCAAGTTCTTGTACGACGCTCAGTTCGAAATCCCGTCCAAGAAACTATCCGCTTTTATCACTCAAGCAACCGGTATCAGCATAAAGGGTGATGAAGGGTACACGTTGGGAAATCTCTTCAAGAAGGGCGAAAAGTACGTCGCTACTGTGGTCAAGCGAGGCAGTTTCTTAGGAATTGATCCTGAAACAGTGGTAAAAGCAGCTCTTGCAGGTCCCGTCACAGCAACCACCAAGAACGAACTATCAGCAACAGCTCAGTCTCTACTCGACTACATCAAGAAGAATCTAGTAGGCAAGCCCAAATCTACTGTGTTCGATCTCTTCGACTCTAAGAAGTTCGGAACCTACGCAGAAACTCAGAAAGCATGGACCGAGATAACGAGATCCGGTATCAAGGTATCTCTCGACGGAAAGACGTTCGGTTTCTCTGAGGAAGCCTGAACTTCCTCTTTCTATAGATAAGCGTTTATTGGAACGGACTGACCTGATATGACTTCAGAGGAAGTCCGTTTCCTTCAACTATCTATTTTAGGAGACCTGGAAAATGCAAATCGTACTTGAGGTTTCCTCGGTGGAGTCTTCAGAGGTTGCCTCTTATTTATCAATGTCCGGAGAAACTGTAGAAGATACTATCATGCGAGTAGTCCGGTCCGAAATCTTGAACAAAAAATTAGTATCAGAACTGAGGAGAACACTTAGTGAAGACTAGAGGTTATAAATGAGTGAAGTTGTAGATGGTGAAATTGTCGGCCTGACCACTAATGAGGTAGCGTACCCTCTACTCGTGAGCCTTCAGGGCGAAACGAAAAGAGGCAAAACATATTTCGGAGCTTCGTTCCCGAATGCGTTCGTGCTCGATTTTGCGCCTTCGATAATGTCGTTTGGGAAGGTAAAAGCAGACGACCTCGCGATGGTACGAACCGTCGGCGAAGGGTTCAGGAGTATATTCACTCCCATAAAGAAGGGTGGTGAAGTACATTGGACTTCAAAAATTGATGGCTTTGACTTCAAACAGCAATATGTTTTTATTAAGTCTATCGATCATCTGGACACCGCTATTGAGAAAGCGAAGATGTTCAAAGAAACCCTATCTCCTGAATCCGGTAAAGTATGGATCGTGGTAGATGACACAACCAGATGGCGTTCCATGGAAGTTCTTGCGTGGTTCGAGAAGAATAAGAAATGGCCAATAAAAGAACAGTTCGGTCAAATTACGCAAGGAATGCAGTCAAAACTTTCTAACTGGCAGAACGATTTTAACATCTTGCTCATTCATAAGATGAGCAAAAGTTTCGAAACAGGCGAACCTACCGCACAAATCTATCCTAGCAACGCAGATTATGTTTCTGACTGTAATATTGAGATTGGATATGTCGTGAAAGAAGGCAAGAAACACCAAACAGTAAAAGTCCACTCTAACGGGCATTGCTTCGCGTGCAGCGAAGATTACATCAACGAGATAGTAGATCCCGATCCTATGATGGTGTTGGCTGCGTTGAGAATCCCACGAGAACTCTGGTAACAATATGTCTGGTTTTACCAAAGCCAAAGTAGAGCTGTACCTGGATAGTGATCTCTGGAATTGTCAGATCGTCGTGAATGACAAGCCTCTACCATACAAAGAGGTCGGTCTGCATATGGACTTTGATAAAAAGATCATACGCCTCGTGCGAAATATCGGAGATGATGGACTTACCAACGAATACTTAATTGAACATCCTATAGTTGAACACTTTGAGGCGGATCCGTTCATTGTAGCCAGAAACTTCGATGATTTACCTAGATATCGGTATCCGTCATATCCATATGACCATTCGTCTCTGACTCGTTTATGACTATCACAGTAGACACTAGGGAGAAATTTATCGATCGCATCAAGGAAATCATCATAGATGTAGAAGACGCGCCGCAATTTCAATTTAAAGCGTTGGATTTCGGCGACTACGACTTACTAAATGCAGAAAAACAATTACGGATAGAACGCAAATCCATTAATGATTTCTGCGGCAGTTTCGGCACACTTAAGTCGCGACTGCATAATATGCGGCTTACATGCCAATATACTGCTCTCCTTCTCGAAGGTACTTATTCTGTTTCCGGTCAGATGCTGTGGGTCCAAGAAGGATTCCACATGCAACCTCGAATGTCTTACCAGACCTTTTCTAACTTCCTAACACATCAGGCGTCTCTCGGTACTTGGATATTTCACACGATGTCGTTCGAAGAAAGCATAATACGACTAATCAATATTTACAACTACTTGCCGAAACTTGATATTCCAGATACTTTTAAGTGCGGTAATCCTACTGAGTGGATACTACAATTACCTGGAATCGGTAAGACAAACATGACAAAACTTAGAGAAACACATGCTACGCCGCTGGAAGCCATAAACGACTTGCCAAAACGTTCAAAAGAAGCACTGGAGCATTGGTGATGACTGAATGAGGACAATTATTATTTCCGATTATACATTCAGAGAAGGAACTTGTGGCCTCTACGAGATTAATGGTCCTTATCCGGGAGTGGAGACGCTCACTAGAAATACTGCATTTTGCACAGTGGATTCACCTTTACCACATAACGGTGATCCATGTGTGGTTCCTGCTTCTGGCACCCACTACTCATACGCAAAGAGTTTGTTCTTCAAGGTAAATGATTGGGGGGATTTCTCAGATCGCATAGGCTGTGATTCTGTTTTATGCGTCGGTTGCGGCATAGACGGTATTGTAGATGTTGATGGTTCGGGAATTGGTTTGGCTACTCTAAGCAGACCTGTATTGCGTAGCTTTTATCACCAAGCAGACGGTATACGCGGACAAACTGGTTACCCGCTTTCTCGACTTTATGATGTGGATATGGGCGAAATCCGGAATTTAGGAGACTTCACCGATGATCAACCTTACATAATGAGTGGACACCTCGCGGGAGAACCCTTCCAGACGCTAATACTGGTTGTGCAAGCTGAGATTCACGCTACAACTCGTCAGGGTGTCTTGACTCTTCCTCATTTCCATCTAGTCGGGGTGGTTGAGTAGAACCGTTAAGCTTAAATATTGGGAGAACAATGATAGAACGATGATACCTTTTAATCATAAGGATATAATAAAAACTTTTGAATTATTTCACGGTCCTGAGGACGTCGTAGAGATACGCATTCCCAGATCTTACACACATCCAGAATACAAAAAAGTTGTCCACGGTTACTTCAATAACGCGGAAGTATTTGTAAATGCGGTTATGGAGTTTCCAGACCATTATAATTATGATGGCGGTATATATGCAACAATTAACGTTATCAATCCGGACCTCCTAGCGCGATCTGCTAATATGTTCAGGACGGACGGAGCTACCACCTCCGCGGACGATATAATACGTCGCAAGTGGATATTTGTTGATATAGATCCGGTACGCCCTAGCGATATTTCATCAACGGATGAAGAGCATGACATCGCCCTGAAGCTGGCTCAAATAATCAAGAGAGATTTGGTTTCTGAGGGGTGGCCCCAAGATAGCTTCGTATTAGCAGATTCTGGCAATGGAGCATATCTCTTCATACACATAGACATGCCTAACGACAAGGAATCTTCCGATCTCATCAATAATGTAGTTAAATCTCTAAGCAGTAAGTATTCCAATGAGTTCGTGCACATCGACGAAGTCACCGTAGACGCCTCCAGAATCATGAAGGTAGTTGGAACCGTTGCAAAGAAAGGAAGCGATGTTCCTAATAGACCTCACCGTTTGAGTAAGTTTGTAGAAATTCCGGGTGAGACGCCGGTTCCTGTCTCAATAGAGCAATTAAAAATGCAAGTAATAGCTAATCCTGTTACAGAGGTTCCAGTAAGATCATTGTGTAATAATGATCTCTTTGACCCTGAAGAATTTGCTGAGGAACATAACTTAGAAGTCATTGAAGTGAAGGAAACGAATCACGGAAGACTTGCTATCTTAAAGGAGTGCCCGTTCAATCCGAGCCATAACCGGGGAGAAGTTTACATAGGCCGACATCCGGATGGTGCTCGCATGTTCAAGTGCTTCCACGAGAGCTGTAAAGACAATAAGTGGGAACAACTAAAAGCGAAACTTAAAGAGTCGGAAATCCCGATAGAAGCAAAGAATGCGAGAGACTTTATATTAAGCAGCCTGCAAGAAGAAGCTAAGAAGAATGTGGGTGAGCCATTTAAGCCTGAAAATATTACTGCTCTTGCTTTGATGAAGATACACTACCTGAATGAGTTCGAAACGTTAATGGGTGAGTGGCGAGGTAGGGTTCGCGTCGGGGAATTGCGGGAAAAGGTAGAAGAGGAGATATCTAGTATCTTCTATCAAGAAGAGGCAGAAAACGCAGAACCAATAGAGATGGGTAACATTTCTCTTGATTCTATCAGAGAGTGTTTGGAAATACACCCGAAGACCGGTTTTGTGTTGCTTGTTAGTAGTAAGTCATTAGCACATTGGGTTCTTTCCACAAGGAGTATTTTAACAATAATAGAAACTCAAGAGATGCTTGTATACAGCAAAGGAAAGTACGAACCCAATGGCAAACAATTCGTTCAGAAGTTGCTGGTAAAGGGATTGGACCCGTTCACAAAAGAAAACGGGAAGCCGTGTTACAATTCTGGTCTTCTCACTCAAGTTTTGAGTATAATAGAGGGTCTTACATTCATACACTTAGACGACTTCGACTCGGATTTGGATATCATCAACGTGAGGAATGGTCTGGTTAATTGGCGAACTATGGAATTCAAAGAACATACACCAGACTACCATAGCAGAATACAGCTACCTGTTGATTACAATCCTAATGCAGATTGTCCTAATATAAGAACTATGCATGAAACTATTATAGCTCCTGCAGATCGAACAAAAGCATTGGAATTTATCGGATATTGTTTGTATCGCAAATACCCCATTCAGAAAGCATTCATATTGCTAGGACCCGGTGGCACGGGCAAATCTCACTTCATAGATGTTATCATTCAACTTCTTGGTCCTGAAAACGTTAGCGCAGTTTCTATGCATGATCAAGAAAAAGATAGATTCGCGACTTCAGATTTGCACAACAAGTTATTGAACACGTTTGGTGATATGGAGCAGACTAGTTTGCCTAATGTCAACGTTTTAAAACTTCTGACAAGTAACAAAGATATCATCCGAGCGCAGAAGAAGGGAGAGCCCGCTTTCAATTTTATAAACTTCGCAAAACTTTTATTCGCGGCGAATAAGTTGCCTGTAGTTGGGGATGACACAACAGGATTTTATAGGCGTGTTGAAATATTGCTATTTGAACACGTGTTTAAACATGAAGAGTACAATGCTAAGTTCATTGATACAGTAACAACGCCAACTGAACTTTCGGGTTTATTGAACATGGTCTTAGTGCGTCTTCCTGACTTGATAGACAGGAATGAGTTTACTAATCAATCAACGACCGCAGACACTCAAGAAAAGTACAAGACAGCATCGAACCCTACACAAGTGTTCCTTGATGCGTATGTGAGTGAAGTATCTGAAGCAAAAGTATCTAAAGATGAACTCTATGAGTACTATAAAACGTTCTGTGAAGAGATGACTGGAACCAAACCACCACTTTCCCCGATTAAGTTTACCAAGTACATCTATGACCATCTTAAATGGTGCCCAAGACCTCGAGATTCTAATGAAGAGAACATGAACTTCTATGGGACTACTCGGCGAGGATGGAAGAATACCAAATTCGACAAGATTTTGTGGGACGCGAGGAAAGTCTCATAATCCCGTAAATTTCTCATAAGTCTATAACCACTATCTATTACTTTACTTCTTATTATATTATTAAATAATAGAAAGATATAATAGTAGATAGTAGAGAGAGTGTATATACGATATATATATGTTTGAGAAAAGAAAAAAGTAGTAGAGGAACGTAATAATAATTCCATAAGGAGGAGTGAAGGTAAAATGGTGAATTCAGCATTCAATGAACCGGTCACCACAAAACGACCCAAGCCGTGGACGGAACCGGGAAGCCCAGAACATGATGCGCTCATGATAAAAGCTATGTCTAAAGCAGGTCGTCAGAAGATTATAGATGTAGTGTTTCATGGCGAGAAAGATGGATACATCAGTGCAGAACATAGTACATATGAGGCTGAAGTTATTCTAAAATCAGGAAACTACATAATTGGTTACGTGGATGCAGTTGTCTCTAACAGCGGTTATGATGATATACTAGTCGAAGCCAAGCCGCATCTAACGAGTGTTGGTGATGTTATCAGACAATTGAAGACGTATTCGGACATATATCTTAACACAGTCTCTTATAACAGGTTGGTGCTTGTTACCTACGACATGCCTAGCGAAGATGTTCTGGAATTCCTAACGAACGAGAAAATTACTTTAGTGACCTTCGACGCATGACAGCAATAACCCGCGATAAGCAAGATATAGCGATTGTAGGATGCATGGCAAGTGGTAAGTCCACCATCGCGAAGCTACTTTCTGATAAACTCGGATATAAATATTTTGAGGAAAATTTTACCGGGAATCCCTACCTCGAAAGATATTACGAGGATCCGAGGAGATGGGCCTTCGCGAACGAAGTCTGGTTCATGATGGAGAAAGCTCAACAATCGTACAACATCGCGTGGTATCAGGGCAGCACAGTCCAAGACAGCCCGCTCGTCTCAGTTGTCTACTTCTCGGCGGCGATGCGCAACGCAGGATGTCTCGACTTAGAAGACTACTCCCTAATTGTCAGAGCATTCAATTACATCTACGATGTGACACCAAAACCCACCGACTTCGTCTACCTAAAAGTGCATGAGGATGTAGTAATGGACCGCATAAAGAGCAGAGGCCGTGCATTCGAGCAATCCGAAGAGGTAGGTCGTGAGTACATCAAAGAATCAATCGACAACATTGAGACGTTGCTAAATCGTCCCAATTACGACCCCCGTAGATACATTCACTCCGCTATTACAGTTGACGGCAATCAATCACCGGATGACGTTGTGAAAGATATTATAAAAGAGGTGACATAGTAATGACGGTAATACGTTTGACAACAACCCCAAAGAAGACTAAAAAGCCAAAGGGAATGAGAGCTGATAAGTGGAAAGAATTGAACAAGAGACCACCACGCGAAAACGTGATGAGTGTAAAGAAAGAGGGAGAAGAAACAACCAACGAGAGTACCTGAAACACCAAAAGCTTTAAATACTAAGACAAAGCTAAACTACTAGGAGAAAAATTAAATGAAAAAGATATTATTCTTTATAGCAGCAATAGCATTAACTGCATTAGCAGTGAACGCCAATGCTGCGCAAGACGTAAGAGGACAAGTTACAGATGTGAGTGTTTCCGAATTCACTTGGGACAATTCAAATTTCGCCGGATTTTATTATGATGCAGACAATAATCTCGGCGCAGAGTCAATAACATTCATATTGTCAAATTCGAGTCCGTATAGCGCGATTCTAAGTGATCAAACAAATGCCGACGATCACAGAGGCGCAACCTACGAAACAAGAGCACAGACTAAATCGTTCAAGTACTTACCGTGGGGTCAGTACAAAGTCATAGGATTACTCGGTGATAGGTACTTCGCTGCGTACTCTTCTGGCTACCTATACGATGTTTCTAAGGACAGGAACCTCATGACAAACGAGCAATTAACTAGGCTCCTCATAGACGACAACAAAGAGATCACGGTAACGTCTAATGCATCTCTAAAACTCGACGAAGGCTACCAACTCGCCATCAAACAGATCGATACTGATGGCAACAAGGCCTACCTCGAGCTGTCAAAGAACGGACAGGTCGTTGACAGCAAAGTCGTTCAGCCGTCCATCGCCAATGCTACCATCGATGATCAGACTTACTACTACAAAACGCAGGTCGGAACCACCTCTGACATAATCCAGATAGCGGTTCACTTTAAGAATGCATTTATCAGCGATAATAGTGACATCGCGACGGTAGACGGTATATTCCAGATATCTGATGCTCCTATATCACTCAATAATGGGCAGCAATTCGACAAGATGTCCATCAGGAACGTCGATTCAACGGGCATGTTCATTGTGATGGACAACAAGGACAACCAGATTACGCTCAGTAAGAACAAAGATGTCTCCCTTATGCAGAACATCTACATTAAGACATCCGACCAAGACACCATAAACGACGTCGCTCCATTGCGATATTACATCTATCAGAAACTTTAAGGTAGGGGCTTTATTCCCCTACGCAGTTTTTACGCCGACATCAAATTACTAGCTCTTTTAGCACCGTCATGCTTTCATGACTGACATTTTTGGAGACACATTAAATGATAACAGAAGTATCCGATCCCGTTAAATACGCCCTGCCAAAAGTAAGAACCAGCTCTGGTTATATCGAGGAATTCAATAAAAAGTGTATTACAGATGAACTAAATCGTGACATAGAACACACCATTCAAATGGGAGGTGACACAAAATTAGATAGAAACAGCAAAACTGTGGAAGAAGTTCAAGAAATTGACGATACCGTCTCAAAAATAGTAAGAAGTATTGACAGATCCATGCATTCGTTGGAATTCGATTCGTCGGATGTAATATCAAGCGACACAATTCGAGGTCTTGTAGCAACCAAACTCTACAAGATGGGAGAAAACGACCTAGCACGCACAACAGAATTGGTGGGTATTAAAAACATCGAAATAAATAAAATATGGTCGGGAAACTCCTACGCCGATAATGCCAACCTAAACGGCAAAACCCCAGAAACGATGCACAAGTACCTCGCAGATGCAGTCTCCAAAAAAGCAATATTAAACATACTTCCTGATGAGGTTCGCGACGCTCACCTGAAAGGTAGAATCCACCTGCACGATCTCGAATACTTCGCGACGCGACCATTCTGCGCGGAATGGGACCTACGTTATTTCTTCTACTACGGCCTATACGCTGATGGCACCGGCGATACAATACCAGTAGCGTCTCCAGCAAAATCAGCATCTGTGGCTGTCCTACATGCAGCAAAAGCACTGGGCAGTGCGTCCTCTAATTTCTCTGGTGGTCAAGGATATCAAAACTTCCTTACGTTCGTGTCACCATACTTAGAAGGTTTATCCTACAGAGAGATAAAACAACTCATGCAGATGTACATATACGAAATGTCTCAGATGATGAATGCGAGGGGCGGACAAGCCGTATTCTCTACTACTCAACTAACCCCGGGCATCCCGAATATCTTCAAGGACGTTCCAATTGTGAAAGCCGGCAAGATCTACGACGGGACACAAATGCCAAAACGGACCTACGGTGAGTTCGAGCGCGAAGTTCGCCTAGCATTTAAGGGCTACACAGAAGTAATGCTACAGGGTGATGCCTTTGGGCGACCATTTAGCTTCCCAAAATACGAGATTGAACTCTTACCAGAACATTGGGTTGGTTCTGAAGACTATGATAAACCGTTAAGACGTCTAGATGCTAAGTTGGAAGGTGCGCCTTCTTACCAAGAATTGTGGTTGGACATGTGCAAACTGATCGCTAGGGATGGCACGCCCTATATTCACAATGCTTTAGACACACACGCAGGCACGATTAATTGTTATTCTTGCTGCGCTTACGCTTTTCAATCCTCAGATAAGAAAGACCCTCTCTTCCAGGAGAAGTTAGCCTTCCACGACGGCAATCATTATACTCTCGGATCTCTACAAGTCGGGACCATTAATCTTCCGCAAGCGTCATATAGTGCAGACGGCGACTTTAAAAAGTTCATGGAATATAATAAAGAAAGTATCGAATTGCTGATCAAGGTATTTAAGATAAAGAGAGACTTCATATTGAGGCAAGCACTACCCTTTGCCAGGCAAACGCCAGTCGATCCAAATGATAGCACTAAAAGGGCACCGCGTTTGTGGTCTGAGAAAGACCTTCCATACGTGATAGGTGTTGTGGGCCTCAACGAAGCTGTTCAGGCTTTGACTAGAAATCAAATACACGAAACCAAAGATGCTCACAAAATGGCTGTAAAGATATTAACGTACCTACAAATAGAGATTATGAAGCTTGCTAAGCAAGCCGAAATGATGATTAGCTTTGCCAGAACTCCCGCGGAAACTACTGCACAAAGGTTCGCGGTATGCGACCTCTTAAACGGTTACACAGACATATCCAGGCAATTCATACGCGGTGATGTGGAGCATTCGCTAAGTAGACTGAATAAGACAAAAGACTTGCCTGTGTTTTATACAAACGGTGCTATGGTTGCAGACGGTTCGGGAATAACGCTTACTGAGAAGATACGCCTTGAAGAGCACGCCTTTGATGCTTTCGACGGCGGCAACATATTCCACATATTCCTGGGCGAAAATTCACCAAACCCGAACGCTATATTGGACTTCATACAACACTTAGTAAAAACAAATATTAAATATTTCACATTTACGAAGGAATACTCAATATGCAGGGCTTGCAACTCACTCACGCCAGGGTTAGTCGATACATGCAAGATATGCGAGTCTGATGACATAACGCAGTTTTCAAGAATTACGGGATATATCCAAGCCATCAAGAGCAAGCACATTTCCGGATGGAACCAAGGGAAGATTGAAGAATTGAAACGCAGAAATAAGTATGACATTAATTGGGCCTGAAAGGTACACAGGCGGCAACATTAATTCAAATTGGGAACTAAACAGCCCGTGATTTTTTATGGCAGCAACAGTAAATGTAAGTGTAAATGTCGCGGATTTTAATACTTTATGGCCAAATTCTTTTGGAAATATGTTAAACCATACGTCTCTCGCTAACAATGTGCTTCCTATTGACTCGGAAAAAGAGATCTTCGTCTGGGTAGCACTAAGACTGAAAGTTAGGTACGATGAGATTGTCGAGAGATTTGGTGACGTTGCCTATCACATTCTAAAAGTATTGGAGCGCCAAGGCGTCATAGAGATGGAGCTGAAAGACAAAGTAACGTACGTCCGGTATCATAGTGTACCTTGTGTTCATGAAGACGAGCGAATAATAGTACCGACATACGATTATAGTCAGTATGGGTATGGCGCTACCACTACAGGAACATCAACCCATTATTACACTACCACAACCACCAACACATTTACCACGACAGGCATTTACTTTTAGAAGGAAATACTTATGGAAGATAGAGCGTTTTTAGAATTAAGAAATAAGATTTTACAATATATTGAACCTCGCGATAGTGTAAGCTACGAATATTTGATAGTTTCGTTCGGTGAAGAGAGCCGTCGCGTCCTAACAGTGTTAGAGAAAGAAGGAGCAATCGAAATCCTGGTAACGCCCGGCGGCATGGTAGATGTTCGCAAGAAGACGCTCGAAACAAGCACGCCGCTGCGAGAACACTTCAGTAATGTTTTAGGGTCGCGCGAAATTAGCATGACAATAGGCGACATAACAATACCAGTTGCGAACATGCGTTACAACCGCGAGGTGGACATCGCGCATGAATACGGTACTGGCAGTATTACGCCTCTGCGGACGGTTTCTGGAAACATATCGTATACAGGTTCCTTTGATGTGGACATAAGATCTACGACCTACGACGAAGCTCATAATCTTGGCCGCGAGATAATGAACCTCTTGCATTATAGAAGGCCCTTTGACTTGCAACTCGGTGACATTACATTCCGGAATTGCTACGTTACAGGGATAGGATCTGAATACAGGCCCAGAGATGGAAGTACCGCGGATCTGCGGTGCAGCGCCGACTTTAGGTGTGCACGCACGACCCGCGGCGACACAGAAATTATAGAGAGGGTAGGACACATAGAGACTTTTGAAACGTCAATGGCCGTCGGTACGCTCGACGATCTTCCTACAGAAAATGCTCGAACAGTCACTATGGGGTGGTCTGAGCTATGAGAACGTCGGGAAGAAGAGGCGTTATGTATGGGTAAGTACTCAATGACGGAATATCATAGAACGCAGATTAGAAACTTCATACACAACGTCAACCGGGTTGATATGCCTGTAAGCATTTATGTTTACTATGATCAACTTATTGATAAGTTCGGTGATATTCAGGGCGTTCTGCATCAGATGGAAGAAGACAGAGAGATTGAATTGTATCTGACGCAAGACGGGCGTGTTGCAGTAACTTTGTTGAAGACCCCAGACCATTTATCATATATGGAAAGTTGGCCATACGAACCAAGTCATGATAATCTTGTTCACTATAATAGTCACGCAACAATGAAAATCCGAGGTCCGCCGTACAACAACAGGAATATACCAATAGTAACCCTTTCCTACGTATACGAAGGCGTTAATGTCACACGAGGTGGTTTTAGAATACTTAATTATCCTGATCGATCTGATATCTTGGATAGACAATTTGACATTACCGCGCATGATGCAGTTTTGTGGAAGTGTCGAGTTACAGAATATGAGGCGAACGAAGCAATACCCGGCTATGTAATAGACGTTGGGTTTGTGGCTGATGAGAGGACAGAAAGATGAACAATCTGCAAGTTAATTTTGGCGGGGCCAACTTATCGTGCTGCGATTCTGATAGATCAGCATTGATGGTATTCCTGGCAGGGTGTCCCTACATATGCCAAGCGTGTCAAAACTCTGGATTACGCACTACAAGGAACTTCGTAAGCATTGACTTCATGAAGGAACTCATCAAAAATGATTCCAGGTTCGTATCGGAAGTTATATTCTCGGGTGGCGAACCCTTCTTCCAGATGGATGCTCTCATTGAGTTAGCGCGATACGTTAAATCTTTGGGGCTAAAAGTTGGGGTGGAAACTTCAGGATTTGAGTCGCATAATGCCATGCCCTTGTTCGATGACCATCTTGTAGATTTCATCTATGTAGATTTCAAAACCTCACCATGTAGATATCCAGAAGTTACCGGAAATGAAAACTCATTCGGGTATCTTGTTGAATTGATGGATTTGTGCAGAAGTCACGGCGTACCGTGTGAGGTTCGCACCACTAACGTCCCTGGCATAGTTACTCCCGAAATTATAGAAATGATCAAAAATATAGTAGAAACATATGGGTTTCCGTTTAAACTTCAGGAGTACCGTAAAAATGGATAACGAAAACTGCTTAAGAAGCGGCTGTCAATACGCAAACTGTCAAAACTGCGAGGATTATGCTTGCAACTACACTGAGGACCTCGCTGAACTTTCTCACGAGCAATGGTCCGGGTGGGCGAAGCGACTTCTCAGTAAGTGCTGCGAAAACAAAGACGGTTCGGTGACCATCTCGAAGCAGGACGTCGATCGCCTTAAGTGGTTGATGACAACACCCTACGAAGATCTCCCTTCTGAAGAGCAAGAAAAAGACAGGCAAGCTGCAAGAAGGGCCATGGATCTTGCCGATATATGGTATTTTAGTGATGAGGAGAAAGGTATAGAAACGAAAAATGAAAAAGAGGATTAAACGTTCATGGGGCGGAATATAAGACTTTGTGACAATTTAGACTGCTGGAACACCGTCGAGAAAGCAAAGTGGGAGTTGAAGAATAAACACTTCTTTTGTTGTAAGCAGTGTTGGAAGATATGGTTATCGACGCAAGTATCAGGTGACAAAAATCCTGCTAAAAGAGATGAGTCTAGGAAAAATATTTCTATTGGAGTGAGAAAGTACCTTGCAGATCACCCCGAAAGTGTAGTACGTTGGTCAGTTCTTATGCAGAGCGATGATATCAAAGCCAAGTCCCTTGAAACTAGACTTGCTTTCTACAAAACTCAAGAATCTAAATTAAAGCGTTCTGCTTCCAGAAAAAGACTTTGGCAAACATCTGAATATCGCGATAAATGCACCGGAGATAATTATTTTTTAAGAAGAGATGGGTTCGATAAAGAAAAGTGGATTGCGAAACATCGCATACCTAGAAACACAAGCACGAAAAAATTAATCTCTGCTGCTAGGATAAATTACCTTTCAACACATGCATTACCATTTGGATGTGGGAGAGGCAAAAGATCTTGGGCTATTTCAATGAACGGTGTTGTCGGTCTAAAATCATTTTACGAAAGTCGATACGCAGGCGTGTTAAACGTGCTTGGAATTCAATGGGAATACGAAAAACGTTTCAGTATCGATTCACTAAGTCACACGTATCATATTGACTTTTATCTACCTGAATATGATATATATGTAGAAACAAAAGGGTGGATAAGCGAAAAGGGCAAAAATATGATGATTGAGTTTTATAAACAGTATCCTAACATAAAACTACTAATGGTGTGGGACGATAAGAAGAACGGGAACCACATCAGCGAGTTAGAACACGAACTTGGTTGCTATGCGCCTATTGACATAACTACCGTGGGTATCGATCTAAAGGAACAGATATCTTTGTGGAGCGTCGATGGAAATCAGTAGTATACAAGAATGTCTTGAAATGCACCCCAAGACAGGACTTGTGGTCGGTATAAATTTTAACGCCATCGCGCATTGGATCATCTCGTTAATGCCGGTTGCAACGGTCGTCGAAACCAAGGAAGTCTTGGTCTACCACAATGGTAAGTATGTTAATAATGGTGCAGAGCTTGTTCATCGGCTTCTCGTCGAAGGCTTATCCCACTTCATCAAGGACAACGGCCAAACGGTATACTCCAAGCACCTCTACGACGAAGTGCTGAGCATCGTAAGAGGCCTTACCTACGTTCATATCCACCGGTTTGATGCTGATCTCGATATAATAAATTGTCAAAATGGTCTCCTTAATTGGCGCACAATGACGCTTGAACCACATCGCCACACCTATTATAGCAGGATCCAGATACCCGTGGATTACGATCCTGATGCTGAATGCCCCAACATATTAGGGATGTACAACACGATCCTGAGAGAAGAGGATAAGCGGAAGGCTTATGAGTTTATCGCGTACTGCTTATATCGCAAGTACCCGATCCAGAAGGTATTCATTCTGCTGGGGCCGGGGTCAACCGGAAAGTCGCACTTCATAGATAGCGTTGTGAACTTGCTCGGTGCTGAGAATGTCAGTTCGATCTCTATGCATGACCTCGAGAAAGATAGGTTCGCGACCAGCGACTTATACAACAAACTGGCTAATACATTCGGTGACATGGAGCAAACAGAATTACCCAATGTAAACATCCTGAAGATGCTTACTAGCAACAAGGATGTTATAAGGGCGCAGAAGAAGAACGAGCACGCCTTCAATTTTGTCAATTTTGCGAAGTTTTTGTTCGCGACGAACAGATTACCGAGAGTGCGCGACGATACGTCCGGATTTTACAGGCGGGTGGAGATTTTAGCGTTCGAGCACGTATTCGAGCAAGATGAATACGACGCAACCTTAATCAATAAAATATCTACACCACTTGAACTTTCCGGTCTCCTTAATATGGTGTTGGTGTATCTTGATCAATTGATAGAGAGGAATGAATTCTCTAACTCATTCGACGCTTCTAAAGCAGAAGACAAGTACAAGATACAGTCAGACCCCGTCAGAATGTTCATCGAAACGTACGTCGAAGAGGTCGCAGATTCTTACGTTTCAAAAGACGCTGTTTACCGGGAATATGTGAGGTTTTGCGAAAAGAATAATCTAAAACCTTTACATCCTGTGTGGTTCGGTAGAACGTTCAGGGGCCTCGTCCCTTGGAATCATTATAGCATTCGCGACTTCGATGGGGTTAAAAAGACAGCATGGCTTAATACAGCCTTACGATTTGTTGAGTGAATGATATGCCTGGAAAACCAGTTAACAAGAAGAAGTTTGTGAAGGTGGATTACGCCTCTCGCAACGGTAACGTCAGTCAGAAAGTATATCGCGGCAAAGAGCTTGAACAACGAGTAGAGTGCGCGAACAAAGTTCAATTAATGGCTCCTGGCAATGTAGAAAGAACTACTGTCATGAGGATATGTGATGCAAATGGTCGCCGGCTCATAACCCCCGAAATTTTCATGGAGATCATGGAAGTCGAGGATATTGGCGTAGGAGATCGTATCACTATAGTACCAAAAGGTACTTTGGAACACATTCAGGGTGTAGACGAGATTGAAGATGAGAAAACTGTTGTTGAGGAACGCCCAATAAACGTAATGGGCTTCCCCTACGCATGCGTTTGCGGACAACTGATACAATCAGAAGAGGAATTTAAGCTGCACGGTCATGCTGGAACCCCTAGGAGAACTGAACCTCTTCCAAAGGACGCAACCGAAGAGTGAAATATACCGCTATTCCTGCGTAGTCTGGCGCTAGCGACACTTTCTCCGGTTGTGACGTATAATCATCTACTTACCTGTCCAAGATACGCTTTATAAGGCGGATTAAGCCTTCTATGGAGCCGTTTGGTCCGGGTCCGTTGAAACAGATTTCGCAGAATTCGTTTTCTACGGGCTCACCTACTTTTCTCCCGGTAAATGATAGTTTACCGTTTCCGAGTTCCTCGCACTCGATAATGAGGTTGTCCGCTTTAGCAGCGATGTAAGCATCCAGAGGTGCTAGCATTCTGCGCCTTTTTCCATCGGGTCTCATATATTGAATAATTTCCACTTCATCGGAACGTTTTGGTTCGCCATGTAAGTTGTCGATGTCGTATTCTAAACCATCTTTTGCGATCATAGTATAAAACTCCACGTTCTCAACAACGTTATTTCTATTTATAACTTGCGGTATGTTGACCAAAAGACTTAAATAGTAATGCTGTCAACAAGACGTTTGTGAGATTCTTTAACTTGGTAATGGCCCTAGTATTTCTAGGGGTAATGATCGGCGTATCGTCTGCGTTCTGGTACGATGGGAACTATGCTCAAGGTCCTTATCCAATGATGCAAAGCGACCTTTTGATAAACGGACCCGGTATGTCTTACTACTCTTACTACTACCCATACACGGGTGGGTTCAACTACTTCGCATATGATAACAGTTTCTTCTATTACAGGTACGGCGGGTATGGGTATTATGAGTAGGGTGTGGGAGTGGATCAAACACTGGCTAAAAAGTAGTGACATGTACGGCAGGAAAGGAGTTGCTCTTTCCGGGTTTCCGAACTGGGTGTACATTGCAGTGGCGGTTCTGGCTCTCTTTACATTCATATTGCATGCGAAATACACGGTGGTGCCATGAAAACGGTTGGAAAAGGAGTATGCGTGTTTGGAGCAATATGCTCAGTGTCAGCTCTCTTTGGATATCTTTTTGGCTGGGGTCCTGAGCAGTCGTTCGTAACCTTTTTGGGAGGACTGCTTTTTATGGGAACGGGGTCTGCCCTGATGAAGGTGAATGTGTAATATGACGGAGAAATATCTTTGTAAGTCCTGCGGACAGTACAAAACCGCTAGTGGGATGGTACACGATCGAAGAACCGCAAGTGGACTTAGCAATATATGTAAGGACCCATGCAAAAAGCTGCTAAACAAGAACGATAATATACGAGCCAAAAGAGAGCACACAGGAAACTACAAAGACGATTATCATCCATCAAGTCGCGATAACAGAGATAAACACAAAATGGAGTGACCCGATAAATCTTTAATTATTGAAGCTTATCTAAGAGAGTTAATGAAGGTGTGCGGCTCTGAGATAACGTATCTACAACTCGGACTAGATTTTCCTGATTGTAGTATAGGGGAAGCAACGCAACTTAATGCAGAACGTGAAATGATAACTGTCCTAAAGATGGGCATAAAGAACAAACCTATAGCATTTGAAATAGATCAAGAAGTTATAGGCAAGCAGGCAGAAGACCCCTTCGCCCCTTTAGGGGAGGGGATGAATGCCGTACACTTTCCAGTCAACCGTTAACTATAAATCCTTTGGGTTACATCTAATCATTGATGGAGAAAACAAGATACGCTTGCTACAATATCAACTACCATTTGGTTTGGATACCAAAGTACAGGAGAAAGGTGTTAGTTGGTACTGTCAAGGTAGATCTTGAAATTGCCATCCATGAAATAGCAGAACAACTTGGAGTCAAAGTAGAAGCCCTTGAGGTTCAACCGGATCATGTACACCTCTTTGTCTCAGCACCACCAAGATATTCTCCTGCGAACCTCATCAATGCCTTCAAGGGAGCAGCATCTCACAGGCTAAGAAACAAGTACCCGAACCTGAAAAGAATGCCGTCAATGTGGACTAAAACGTACTACGTTGGAACCGCTGGTAATGTTTCGGCTGAAGTAATCAAGCGATATATAGAGGAATGTCAAGGAACATGAAGACTGCCTATAAGTTCAGAATATACCCCAACAAACAATGGGAGTCGGTTGGAGTCTTGACTCTGGAAACATGTAGGCATCTCTGGAACAACGCCCTTGCAGATCGCAGGAACACTTGGAAGCAGGAACACAAGAGTACGTCGTATGAAGATCAAGCGGCTATACTGACACTTGAGAAGAAGGATAATCCACATCTACAAGGGGTATTCTCTCAGGTTGAACAGGATGTACTCAGGCGGTTGAAGAAAGCCTTTGACAACTTTTTCAGGCGGGTCAGGGAACACGCTAAGAAGAAGGGCTACCCCAGGTTCAAGGCTGAAGGTCGCTATAATTCCTTTACGTATCCTCAATCTGGATTCAAGTTAGAAGGCACACGGTTAATCCTGTCAAAGTTTCCATGCGCTGTAAGGGTGTTTCTCCATCGATCAATAGAAGGTGTGGTCAAGACCTGTACTATCAAGAGGGATGGTACTGGTAGATGGTATGTCATATTTACCACTGAACGGGATACACCCGACAAGGTTGCTATTCAGACGGCGGTAGGTGTAGACTTGGGTATAAGCCATGCTGTGGCAACTTCTGATGGTGAGACTTTCGACTATCCAAAGTACTATGTTCAGGCTGAGAAGAAACACAGGGCGGCACAAAAGACTCTCCATAGACGCAAATTAGGATCTAAGAACCGTAAGAAGGCAGCAATCAGGGTAGCCGAAGTAAGTCGAAGAGTAGTCAACCAGAGAGATGAATTTCTGCACAAGGTAACAAGACAACTGGTAGACAGTGCTGATGCTATCATATTTGAAGATCTAAGTATAGGGAATATGCTCAAGAACCATCATTTGGCAAAGCATATTTCAGATGTTTCATGGGGTAAATTAGTACAATTCACACGTTCCAAGGCTGAAAGGGCTGGGAAGAGTGTGGTATTAGTAGACCCAAGAAACACATCACAGAACTGTTCAGGTTGTGGGACACACGTTCTGAAGGTGTTAGCCGAAAGGACGCATATGTGTCCAAAGTGTGGTCTAACCTTAGATCGTGACCATAACGCAGCCTTAAATATATTAGCCCTGGGACTCAGGGTGTTAGCCTGTGGAGAATTGACCTCTACAATTGGGCGTACGCTCAACTTGCAAGCCAACTCTGCGAAACAGGAAGCCCTACCCCTTTAGGGGTTAGGGAGGATGTCACAGATGATTGGAATACAAACTATCCTAATAAAGTCAATATATATAACAAGGATTGGAAGTTTGCGGACGAAGTAAAAGAACCAGTAGATTTTATTTATTCTAATGATTTTGGAAACCATGCGGGGTGGATTTCATTAGAGCCCTGCAAAAAGTTAAATCCAAAAATACTTATTCGATTGGTTGCTCACAGGAACGGTGATCTTAATCTGTTTATCCCAACTCTTATGAAGTTGTTTGCCGACTACGTTATGTATTATTACATACTCAGCGCAAAAAGTAGTGGCAATATGGCAATGGTGGTTCTTGTGCGAAATGATATAAACATAGTAGTTCCAACAATACAAAAACATCGCAGATATAACATTGAAGACGAGGGATGGTAATGAAATATCCGACACTATTTATTAGCTGCGTGGGTTCTAACATGTGGGGAATGAACTATCCAGGAAGTGACATAGATCGAATAGTTGTATTTCAAGTACCGACTAGAATGGTTTTGGATGGTTCATCGATACCTAAGACACTGCCCCAGAAGAAGTATTTCGTGGGCGAGCAGGAGTACGACGATCAGTTTATTGAGATTGGTCACCTAGTGAACCTGTTGATCAAATGCAACATTAATGCGATTTGGACCACCACTTCACCAGTGATTTTGCAGGAGAGCGCGGTCCGTCAACAACTCGCTGAGATAGTGAGAAACAATCTTTCCCGAGAAGTATATTACTCTGTGCGGGGAATGGCAACCTCTCAGTATAAGGATGCCATGAAAGAGGAAGCCAACCTCGACATCACAAAGAAGATGGCGACCGCCAAACGCACGTTACAATTCGGCATCCGGATTTTGAAGCTCCACGAGATCGAATACGCGCCGATAAGTCGGGCTACCCGCACAGACATCGAGAACTCCCTGTACGAATTGGACCGTGCGTACGAGGAAAGCACACTACCGGACAAAGCGAAGGCAGAACCTTTCCGTTGGTGGTTGTATGTACAGAGAGCGAATCAGTTATACGAGGAGGATTTGAATGACTAGAACCGAATACAGTCCAGAGAGGCAAGCATTTTCCGATAAAGCACATGAGGTTGCGCGTGCACAGTTTTACAACGATCTGTTCAATGCGTCGGACGATAATTTATTATTTATACGTACCAACTTAAACGACGGAACAGACAAGGGAAAATTTTTTGATGGTGAAATGGCCATTGATTGGGAGGTTAAAATTAATATTCCCGATTCAAAATATAATGCTTGTTTCACGAGAACTATTCAAGAAAGGTTTCGCGAACCAGAATTTCAGCATTATCAAGATATTACGTTAACAGAGTACAATCACGCTTCTGGCAACCCGGCTGAATTGTATAAACTGTGTTGTGGGCTATTTATATATGGCTATTTCGATAAAATAAAAAATACAATTCTTCAAGCAATCGTAGTGAACACTGAGTTGTTAATACACAATATATGTACAGGAGATTTGGACGTCACATTCAAACCAAACCCACGCACAAATCAAACTTTCGCGTGCATTGGGTTTGATAAACTTCGTGAAATAGGAGGATTGGTGTTACGTGAATATCCAACAGGATACAATCATCAACGGAAACTGCCTAGAAATCATGCCACAGATTCCTTGTGGAACTATTGATCTGGTGTTGACAGATCCTCCTTATGGTATCAATAAAGGAAAGATTGCGAACGACGAAGATCTGTCAATATGGGATGAGTTCGTTCCGCTTTGTTATGACGTCCTAAGGGACGATAGATTCTTTCTGACCTTTTGTAGTATATCAAAGATACCGGACGTTATTAATATCGCGGTGGAGCATCGGTTTGCTTATAAATGGATGAGCATCTTCTACATCAACAACGGCATGGTTAGAGGGGCAGTTGGGTTTTCCAGCTATCACCCAGTGTTGATATTTGAAAAGGGGAAGGCCGTAACAAGCACACCACTGAATGATGTTTTCATGACGTCTGCCGTTGTGCAGGAAATGCACCAACGCGAACACCCGTATCAAAAGAACATGAAATTCATTATGAGACACCTTAAATCGTTTTCTAAACCGAACGCGGTTGTATTAGACCCGTTTATTGGATCCGGTCAAACCGCGTTGGCGTGCAAGGCACTGAATAGACATTTTATAGGTATTGAGATATCGGAAGAGTATTGTGATATTTCGCGTAGGCGTATTGATGAATTCAGACCATATTTTGGACAACAGAATTTACTCTCGTTTAGAGAGGAGTGATTAACGATGGGAAACGAAACAACAGAATTATTCGGCATCATCATGCAACAGAACGATTTGGCGATGCCAGCTTTGAGTAGATTGATAAAAGACGAGAGACCAGTTCGCATAGTCGAGATTGGAACCGGGCACGGCGGACTAACCATTTTCTTGGCGTTGACCGGGATACCGATTATAACTTATGATCGGGTTGATTATCGGGATCGTCCTAACCTGTTTTCCGACCTGGAAATATCGTTCAGGAACGTCGATATATGGAATGTCGTTGATGAGATAAAAGACATCATACAGCTACCAGGGAAGACGCTTCTCATGTGTGATGGTGTAACAAAGCCGAAAGAGTTCGTAACCTTTGCGCCATTCCTGAAAGACGGCGACATCATCATGGCTCATGATTATCAGAGCGAGAACTGGACCACCGTTGACATCGATGATAGCGTCCTGGAAGGTCTACCCGAAATCAAGAAGTTCCGGATGAGCGAGTTTGGACCTGCGGCATGGCTCTGCTGTAAAAAGATGGACGAGCCTGGCGACGCAGTTTCCGATTTCCGGAGGAGACCCAGAGCGCACATAGCAATATGTTCGAAAGGGGATCCGGACGTCCGCCAAGTGGACTCTCTATGGCAAAGCTTCAACGACCGCGACATGGAGCTATCTTTCAGCTACAATTCCGGGGATGATTGCGTTGACAGGATGATGTCGGCGGTTACCACAGAATTCTTGCATTCCAGCGCAGACTTCCTGCTATTCATAAGCCACGACATGGCCTGGATGCCCGGAACCATCGGGAAAATCATAGAAGATGCAATACAATATGATACAGTGATATGTGGTCCGTATTGTGGCAACAACAAGAACGACCGCGAATTGGAAATCGCATATCTTACGTCTGAACCCATCGCGATAGGCCAAGAAGGCAAAGTCACAGAGGTCAAGTACGCCGGATCCGGCTTCGTGTGCATCCCGAAACGTGTTTTGGAAGACGTCAGGTCTTCATTGACACCCGTCCTAGGCAAAAACTCCGCAGAGATATATCCATTCTTCATGCCAATGATATTCGAGAACGCATATCTGACACTGGGATACGCATTCTGTCAGAGAGTGCGCGACGTTGGTCACAAAATCATGTTGGATGGATCTCTCGTGGTTGGTCACATTGGCAAGGCGACATTCCTGCCAGGCTCGATAGAAGCGTGAGGAGTTGATTTAATGAGTTGGAAAGGAGAAGCAGTATGGATGGTTGTGCTAACGGTTGCAACTGTAATCGGCTATGTACTGAGGGGATATGGGATCCCAATAAACAAGTATCTGCTTGGCGGAGTGGCGACGGTCTTTGCCTACGAGATACAGCACGCCTATGAAGGGCTCCAAGTACAGAAAACGCCCATAGAAGTTGACAGGGGCCTTCTACATCAATTTAAAAAGGAAGATAGGTAAAGCGGTGATTGTCAATGGGCTGGTATATGAAATATGAGTGTAAGGTATGCGGAGAAGATATCCGGTTCGAAGAGCCGGAGGTCTATTATCCAAGAGACGGGAACCTACACGACGAGTACCGTTATAGAGAAGCAGACACTCATATATGTGTTTCGTGTCTCAAGAAGCAAGACGAGAAGTGTGCTGCATACCTTCTAACGTCTTTGTTAGATTCTATGGACCCTAATATCCGTAAGCAGTTTGTTATGTTTTTGGGGCTACAGAGAGAAAGACCAGACCTAGTTAAAAAGACCATTGATGATTTCTATGGAATAGAAGGTCTCGAAGCATGGGGGTTGTGGTGAAAGGCAAAACATGAAATGGTTAGATAAATTTATAGACTGGGCGGAGAGCAGAAAGATTCACAAATATTGCTGGGCATGTAGGAAGAGAATGGGTTACCAGAAATGCAGGATAAAAAAGTGATAACCACAGATTATTTATACTAAAACAAACTAATAACTGTTTATGACGACGCACGAAGAATTCTGGCGAGTGAGTCTCGCGAATAAGATTGCGAAAGCTGTGGAAGAGCACGGCGGGCGAGCCTATTTCGTGGGCGGTTGCGTTCGGGATGAGATTCTCGGTCGCGCACCCAAAGACATCGACATCGAGGTATTCGGCATCGACGCAATGATGCTCAAGTCTCTTATGGAGGACGTTGGAGACGTCGCGCTTTGCGGTGAATCTTTTGGTATCCTCAAAGTAACATCATCAGGCGCTACAATCGATGTCGGTATCCCTAGGAAAGATAAATGCACCGGAAGAGGACATAAAACGTTTGTTGTTGATACGGATCCTGATATGAGTACGGAGGAGGCGAGCAATAGGCGCGATATCACATATAACGCTCTCATGAAGGACGTTATTACCGGCGAGGTTCTTGACTTTCATGGGGGCATAGCAGACCTTCACGCCCGCATCGTCCGGGCAGTCGACGAAACCCGCTTCATGGAAGATCCGTTGAGGATGCTCAGGGCGATCAAGTTCGCTTCGAGATACCAACACATTATCGAAGTAGACACCCTCAGGCTCATCAAGAACAATGCGTCAAAAGCTGAAAATTTGCCTAGGGAGCGTATATTCACCGAGATATCCGACATCCTGATGGAAGGTAGAGTATCATCCTATGGATTCCATCTGATGTGTATGACGGGGTTGCTCGATATATTACTCCCAGAAATTTCCGTACTTCAGTGGGTGGATCAAATCCCTCAGTGGCATCCTGAAGGCAATGCCTACATCCATACAATGGATTGCATAGAATACTATAAACCGGAGGAGCGTGATTTGACAATTCAACTTGCACTCCTTTTCCATGACTCCGGAAAAGTTTATGGGACCGTAAACCACGAGGCGAGGAGCGCAGAGATAGTGAATGACGCATTTCCGAAACGTCTTACAGACGAAAAGGAACTCATAGATAGGGTTGCAAACCTTGTAGGAAGCCACATGAAAATGTATGGGGGCAATGTCACCCGGGCGAGGGTCAAAAGGCTTGCGTCGAAATCTTCCATAGAGGATCTCTCAAAGATGTTCCGAGCTGACAAACTCAGTAGAGGCCTGAACTCGTCAGAAGACGAAGAGTGCGAAACACGCATACAAGAATTTCTGACGGTGTATGACGAAATTCAGAACGAAGTAGAACCAATAATAAAGGGGCGCGACATCCAGGAATACTTCTCAAGTGTGGTCGAGGAAGGTCCGATGTACTCTATAGTGCTTAAGAAAGTGTATGAATTGCAGCTTGATGACGTATTTACAGATTATAAGGGCGGATTGAAAGCCCTTGATGAAGTAGTCAGAGAAGTAGTCGATGTGCCAGATGATGTGATTGCATGACTTACGAATACGTTATCCGAAGGACATATGAAACCGTGGATGGTGTTGACGTAGAGATTGGAGAACCCGAAAAGTTCATTCGGAAGAAGGAGTTCCAGATACGCATAGACGGAAATCCGAACGAAATTCGGCATGATGCTCGCTGCCCCGTCGATAACATGATCGTGCGCCGGTATATTCCAAAGGAGGTAGAAAACTATGGAAGGAATTGAGAAGATATGCATTGACGATGTGCCTAAGAAGGTGATCGCTTCTGTTCGGGCGAAGTGGAGAAAGGCTCGAAGAGAGGGGTGGGACGAAGACCTTTGGCGTCCTTGTAAGATGTGTGAGTACGTTGATGAGGAGATAGGGCGGCGTGGTGAGGATCCCGAAGACTATGCAGAGGAAGGGTGCGAGATATGCGCTCTTAATCCGGATTGGTGCACCGGAGACATGACAAGATCCAAGATTGCAGGGCCTTACTGCGACGTTCGTGAGTCATGCGAAAAGAGTTGTTACGAATGCACCAAAGAACCCGATATGGACAAGTGGGCGTGTCGCATTGACGATTTCATAGAATACCTTACAAGGGTACATGATGCTCCGAGGAAACGAAGATGAAGCAACTTGGTATCTACCACAAGGACGATCTTGACGGGTTGTGTTCCGCGGCCATCCTTCTACACGAAATGCCGGAAATAGAGCTATATGGTATGACCTACGGCGATAAAGTTCCATGGGACCTCATCAAAGGCAGAGAAGTGTATATGTGTGACTTCTCGCTGGATAGCATGGAAGACATGTGGAGGACTGTCGAGGTTTCAGAGTTTTTCGTCTGGATAGATCACCATGTCTCGGCTATAAAAAGATACGAAGAGAAAGTACAAGACGTAGATAGACCGTTCATATTTGGCAAGCGTGAAATCGGCAAATCGGGGTGTGAGCTTACGTGGGAGTTCTTCCACCCGGACGAGGAGATCCCAGAGTTCATAGAGCTACTTGGTGCATATGACACTTGGAGAAATGCGGATAAAATTCGTTGGAATGATTGTATAGTTCCCTTTGAATACGGAATGCTATCGAATGTCACTACGCCATCAAGTCTTATCTGGAAGGCTCTATTTTTTGAGCCCGATGCATCCCGTCTCATTAATAATATTATGGAGAAAGGAAGGGTAATAGTCGCATATAACAAACAAGCGGACGCTGCATACGCCGAAGATTATTCCTACGAAGCAGATTTCGAGGGTCTCCGCGCCATCTGCATAAATAGTACAAAGCATTCTTCGCTTGTTTTGGAAAGTGTGTACGATCCCGCAAAGCACGACATCATGGTAGTCTATACGCAGCTCAGCTCGGGGTATCGGGTGTCACTATATGCCACGAAACCTGAAGTGGATTGTTCGAAGATTGCTGTGAAGTACGGTGGTGGCGGGCATGCTCCAGCTAGTGGGTTTGCTACAAGTGTATTGCCATTTCAAGGAGAACATGAAATACAAATGTATTGATTGTGGAAAAGAGTTGTGTTCTGGTAACCACCGTTGTAAGGAATGCAATTTAATATACCAGAGATCAGGAGGATTCGGATTTCAGAAAGGGCACAAAACTTGGAACAAAGGAATGCGTGGAACAATTCCATGGAACAAAGGTCTAACTGCTCAAACAGATGATCGAGTTAAGAAGAACGCAATGGCTACCTCCAAAACACTCAAAGGCGTTAAGAGAGGTTCAGTATTTGTAACACCAGAATTGCATGAGAAGTTGTCGGAGCCGAAAAGAGGAGATAAGAATCCCGCAAAGAGATTGATAGTGCGTGAGAAGATACGCAGGACTACTCTAAAAAATTACAAAGAACATCCAGAGATATTAGAAAATAGGAAACGTTCTGGAAGAAATCAATATTCATATTATTTTACCGATATAGAACGAAAGATTGTAGATGTATTAAACAATTGTGGCATTGAATATCGCCACAACGCGCCGATAGGTAGATATTTTGCAGACTTTGTTATATTCGATAAGGTCATCATAGAGTGTGATGGTTCATACTGGCATCAGAGTGAAGTTGCGGACAGTAAGAAAAATGAGTTCTATCATGACAATGGATATTTTGTGTTTCGATTAGGAGGGGATAGGATACACGAATCCCCTGAAGAATGTGTTCGGTTAGTGATCGATATTATGAATACCTTCGATGTTAGGGATGTGAGTAACATAATGAAAATTAGGTTTTCCGGATGTCAGGTCGAAACGCTCCCTTGGAAAGTTTCGGAGTGATGACCAAAAACTATAAATAGCACCATCGTGTTTAAACAAGAAAAGAAGGAGATGAGTTATATATATGGGTTTTAACTTTTCAGATGGATTTGGAGCAGGGCTTCCTGCTTTGATTGCGGCTATTGTTGCCGCGGTTGTATCCCAGAATCTGTATGTAGGTCTGGGTGTGTTCATGCTAGGCGCGGTATATGCGATATCATTGGCTGTGACGGTTTTTCCGGTACTGGGAATGATTGCATGGTGGTACGGCATGAACTATGCTACGCCTATCCTGATCGCGACGCTTCACATACCCACAGAAGTTCTATACATAGTACATTATCTGTATTGGCTTGACTTCGCTATTGGAATATTTGTCATGTTGTTCGTGAGTTCTGCGATATTCGTGAAACTCGCATACCATAGCATTAAGCCACCGGGAGTTTCTGACATCGCTTACACTCGCGAAATGTTGGAATATCATGCACGCAAAATCATGATCAAACGTGGGAGGTAATTTAAATGGCGTCTCGAATTGTGGAATCTATTGTAGCTGCGGTTGTCGTAGTCGCATTGTTTGTTATGACACCGCTACACGGATTCTTGTCGTTATTAACAGCAGCTCTATTGTACGATCATTTCATGAGGACAAGCACTCTCTATAAGGTGAAGGAACTCATCGGAATGAACAAGAAGAGAACGGAAGAGAATATGAGTCATTACAGGAATAGAAGCCTGTAAACTCATTTTCTTAACCGGAACGGAGAGGATGAATGTGGATAAGTTCGGTGAATTGCTCGGCGTAGGCGTAAGGATCCATTCGTTGGGGAAACTGCGCAATTATTATAACTTAGGTGATGCTGACACAGACGTCTTGACGTGTATTGTTGTAAGCGTATTCGACAATTTCATGGTGGTTAACAGCAAAGGCACCACTTACTGGATAAATCTGGATAACGTGACTTCGATCGAGGTTATTGATGATGGTGAAACTTTCTGAGGTTCCACCTTATTTGATACGCCGAGAATTGTTTCAGAGACAAAACACGGAACGGTACACAGTCCTGAAAGAGGCCACTAATGAGCAGTTACTTGCAGAACTGAAGAAGACAGACGACAAACTTATAACCCTGAAAAACTTTATGAAGAAGATCCGGAGTTATTTTGACTTGAATAAGCGAGCGAAAAACGCGAGGAAAGGCAAAGATGCTTGAACTCTTGCTAGGTCACATTTTGGGAGATTACTTTTTCCAGACGCAGTGGATGGCTGAAAACAAGTACCTTAGAGGGTGGGTAGGTTTCTGGGCGTGCTTCATACACTGTTTCCTGTACTCTCTTGCAGTTTATTGTTGTGTGGCTCTTATGTTTCCGGCAATAGTTGTTATGGTTATTGCTCCTATCGCATTTGTTGGAATATTTCTGAGCCACTGGTTAATCGATAGATATAGCCTGGCGTACAAGTATATGCAGTTTAAGGGTGGGCCAGATAAGTCGAGTCCGTTTGCGCCTGTAGTATATGTCGTCATAGATAATACTGTTCATGTAGTTTTAATGTATGCGTTCTTGAAATACGCATTGGGAATCCCAGTATGATCACCGCGATATTTGCAGGTTCATTTGACCCGTTTACCATTGAGCATGAGTATATAGCCCGGACTGCTGCCAAGATATTCGATACCTTATTCGTTGTAGTCGCAGTCAATGATGACAAAAAGCCGATGTTCAGTGCGGTTGAAAGAGTCGCCATTGCCAACAAGACTCTGGTGGACGTTCCGAACATCGCTTGCACGTATTCCGACAAACTGATATTTGACGTCGCGAAAGAGCATGGAGCAGAATTCCTTGTGCGCGGTTTGCGCCACACCACCGAATATGAGTATGAACTAAGGCTTGCAACTGGGAATTTACTGGTTGGTAATATACAGACGGTGGGAATATTCCCGAGGACTCTTAGCGTTTCATCCTCGGATGTCCGTCTGCTTATAAAACATAAAAACGCTAAGTGGAAGGACTATGTCAGTCCGCAGGTGCAAGGTTATATTGAAGAAGTGATAACGGAGAGAAAGGTATTTATATGAGTAAGAAAGTTTCTTTTACTGGAACGACGGCGACGCTCGTGAGGTGCTCGTGGCCGAACTTATGAGCGGCAGCGATGATTATGGCAAACTCGCCATAATGATACTGTCGCTGTCGATATCAGCTACTATAACGAATGTTTGCCTAGATAAAGATCCGACGATTAGGAGCACTTACGCAGACATTCTGAGGAAGGCAGCTGATGCGATAGAAACGCAAAAGATAAGTACGTCCCTTGTGGAAGTAAACAGTGCTTTCATAAGGGCGTACGAAGAAGTCATGAAAGAGCGAAGGAGAGAAGCGCAGGGAATATGAGTGATGTATTGTGAGGAATGGCGTTATAGTGCAGGATTTAATCACACCTCACGGTGATCACGTAGTATATATAATGACTATAATCACCCTACCAAACACGGATAAGGAGATCGAAAATCTCTGCCAGGACATAATAGCAGGGATGATTTTGAAGTCAGGCATGGGAATATGAGAGGTGAACAATGAATTCTGTAGACGTTAAGATTTTCTCTTGGAAAGAAATCTTCCGAACTATTAGGGACGATGAACTACCGAAAACAGCTTCTAAAGAACAGAAGGTAGAGGCTGCAAAGAGGTACGTCATGATGACTATGCCGAAACTACTGAGCTTCCTGAACGATCCTGACAACACTATAGAAGTGGTAGAGGATCCGGTGCTTCCAAAAATATGGAAGAAAGAGCAAGAAGTTTTTGGTTCCGAGTCGAATCACTGTCCTGTCATGGTGTACAGTTCCGGTGGGTCCATGATGTTCGATGGAATGATGTCTGAACTATCGAATCTCCTTGAATCGATAACTGTTTCTGAGAATGTGGCTAATGTCCACCCCGGCATATTTAGCACATTTCTTGGTATTATCAAGGCACGCATATTATTAGGCGTCGAGAAGCACCTCGTTCTAGGACAATATGATTTACTCGGTGTGTCGGGAGTAAACAAGGAAGAGATCAGAGTGTGTAAATACAACATAAATGCCTCGGCACGCGCAAGCAACCAAGCCTATAACAATCTCCTGGAATACGTCATCATACACGAAGAAATACACAATTGGCAAGCAACACATTACCCACTTAATGATATCCGGTCGTCATTGCTCAGTGATTACAAGATCGAACAACTAAAAGATGCGATGACTGCAATAGAGGGTCACTCAGAGTTCTTTACCAATTTGTTTGCTAAAGATATTGTTAACCACTACGAGCGCAGACGAGAAAAGCCGGGAACAATCACCAAGGCAATCTACAAAGCCATAGGAACAAGCGAACTACATGCAAGATACACAGACGGAGAACGCTTCATAAAAGCTCTTTACGATCATGGTGGCGTGAAGTTGGCGAATAAGGCGTTGGAAGTATCACCAACGAGAGAAGAAATAAAGACACCTGGTATGTATATTGACCGGGTTAAGGAGGTATAAACATATGGTCCATGAAAAGTCTTATTTACAAGCCTTTGCGGACTTTTTGCTGAGCGAAAGGAAACGTCACATGACAGACATAAAGGAAATTGACATAAAGCTCGGTATTTTGTACGCAGCAGGGATCACTGAGGTGAAAGAAGCTCCCTGGATCGAAGGCGCAGATCTTGTTTGTATTGAGGAGCTATGAAAAAGTCGGTCTATGCATCAATTGTCGTGTACCTGGTGATCATAGTTGCTCTTTGCAACGTATATGATTCATCAGTAAAGCCTCAAATACCGGCAATTAAGCAGACAATTATGTATGGCCTAGAACAAAGGTTTACTGTATCCGAAGATCGCAAGTGATTACTCATACATCACCACGAAAGAAGGAGTAAATCTTCAAGCGGGTGGTAAAACAGGACATGACTTTATAGCCACATTGAAGCCTGGAGATAGCATAGTCCGCGATCAGAAGGGTAATTGGTTTAAGGTGACATGATGGATAAAACTTCTCTCGGCGACAGAATGCGTGGCTACATCGAAGTGGCGAATACACGATTAGTAAAGCGCACACCCGTTATTGTCTTCGTTGATGGTAAGAAATTTCACAATTATACACGCGAAATGACAAAGCCGTTCAGTAAAACATTGATCGAGAACATGCAGGTAACTGCTATTGCACTTTGCGAGGAAATAGAAGGTGCCAGAATCGCATTCACGCAGAGCGACGAAATTTCCATATTAGTCACGAATTACACGTCGCTGGAGCAAGGCGCTTATTTCGATTTCCGGGTGCAGAAAATTGCATCCATAGCCGCGTCAACGGCAACGGAAGCATTTAACGGAACTGAAAATCTCCCTTATGGTGCTAAGTTTGACGCTCGCTGTTTCAATCTTCCTAGGGAAGAAGTCGCGAATTATTTCGTGTGGAGGCAGCAAGATTGGACCCGGAATTCCGTGCAGATGCTTGCGAGAAGCAAGTTCACACAGGAAGAACTGTATAAGAAAGATCAGAATGCCATGCAGGAGATGTTATTCAAGGAACACAACATCAACTGGAATGATTTATCCACGGTTCTGAAACGCGGATCGTGCGTAACCAAGGATTTTAATATCTGGAGGGTTGACGACGATATCCCGATTTTCACACAAAATCGCGAGTATATTGAGCGATATGTATGGTCAGAAGGCGAATCATGACAATGCAAGAAGACTGGGATAGGGCAAAGAAGCAAGCAGAAAACATGTCTCCTGAAGAATTGGATAAAATGATTGCGGATTTCGCGTCTGGAGATTGGTTCAGGAGATTGTTACAGAAACAGAGGGAACGTGAATTATGATTAACGTGAACAAAATACCCAACAGAATAAGGGATCCAGTGGATTCGTTTAATGACGAGGAATGCGCAAAGGTATTTTTCGAAATATTGCATTTCGCGGACGATTTATCGAAATCCAAGGGAATGTACATACAGTTATTCAGAGTGAACGTGGAAAGACTTCCGGATTCAGAGGATGAACCATGATAAGTAAATGGAAATTGGTATGGTGGGTGTGGGTGGCGTGCGCGATAGACTGGATACTCCTTTTTGCTCACGGAACGAACCCGTTGCTCACTTACATATACTGGGCGTGGACTCTCATATTCGTGGTGTTCGTGATATATGTTGGATATAGGGTAGTTTGTGTACACGAGCATCAACTGGAATGGTACTCGTATGTAGTTCGGAAGTGCAAGACATGCGGAAAATTCTTTATTCATGGAAGCAGCGAGAAACCTGATCAAGAGATAACAAAAGAAGAAGCAGAGAAACGACGCGATGAAGCCAGTGATGCGGACGACGAGTTAAGAAAGAAAGGGGCGTTCATAAATTGAAGATATTGTACGCGAGTTCGAGTCTGGATCCGGGTGAACAAGGACGTATGAAGGAGAGCTTCAACGAACTTCTGAAGCGATATTACTTCAAATGTGGCTGCGGCAAGGAAGATTGCCCTCTGATACTTCTGGGAAATGGGTCCGCATTCTTCGACGAAATAGTATTGACTCCAAGACATCCCAAGCTGTTCGAAATGATTCCGAAGGAAATTCCGGATACCCCCGGTCAACTTGCTTCTGCGTGTCTGTTTTCATATTCAGCGACAGACGGCATAACCTTCAAAATAGCGAATACTGGTGATCAGTTCCGGATAAATTTGGTGGAGTTGCAGATATGATAATTAAATTATTGGAAGAATTGAAGGAACTTGATGAAGATACTTGGGTTCTAACTCCATATAATAGAGACCGAGATCAATTACAAGGATGCATTCAGCGGGCCATCGAAAAGCGAGGATGGATATATTTTCTTGAAAAGCATCCAGCATTATCTTGGAATTGTGGTATTATCACCATTCCAGATGGGAAGGACGATCATTATTATGAAAGCGATGGCGATTTTCCCGCCGAGGCAGTTTTGGCGGCGTACATAAAGACCTTGAAAATGATCGGAGATAAATCATGAAAGATAATATATTGGTTGAACTTCCTAGAGGAGTTCCGAGCGAATATTACATAGTGACTTTTGGCTATGCCGAGTTCTATTGTGATGAAGAGGGTCTCATAAACGAGATGTCTAAGCGGTTCGATGTAGAGCATCCGGCGTACAAGGATCAGTGGGGTATCAGAAGATTTGATCGCCGATCTCTAACATTATCGGATGTTCCGGTAAGTGACATTGCTCAGATGGTACACAAAGCGACAAAGATCTACCTAAAGAGGTTAGTAGATACTGGTATTGGTGTGGTGGAGACGAGATGAGCGAAAAAGAGATCTCAATACCTTGTTACGTCATAACGAAGAGCGACGAAGACGAGAAAGTCATGATAAAGGTTTGTGACTTCTGCGGGAAACCTGAGAGAGAATTGGTTAAAAGGACCGAAGACGTGCCGGGTACGCCGTTTACGAAGTTGCTGCCAGATGGTATGATTTTGAGGCGAAATTATTATCCGCGTGTGTGTATGGGGTGCAAGAAAGATGCGTGCAAAGATTGCCTCGGTATAGATGAATATGAGGACGATATCGGCGATCTGATATTCTGTAAGGATTGTGCAGATCCCGAGGAGCGGACTGAAGAAGTCGGGAACTTCATGAACGCTCTGTACTTGAAGAGAGCAAGGGAAGAGTCCCTGGAAGAAGCAATGAAAAGTCTGATCGCGTGCAAAAAGAAGTTGATACAACCCGGTGCAAATGATATACGTTGATATAGATGGTGTCTGTCGGGATCTCGCCGGAACCGTATTCAAGGAAGAACCCGCTACCTGGGACCAGAAAAATGAGGACGGTTTAACCGCAGTAGATGTAATAAACCAGAACTTGACGCACCTTATTTCCGCTAAGTCTATGGAATATTTGGTCGTCGCGAACGCCTTTTTCGATAAGATTCACTTTCTATCTGCGCAGCCGGAAAGGTGGCGTCCATACACAGATGCATGGTTGAGCGTGCGCGTAGTCCCCGAGTATGAGACGATATACGTGGATCACGCAATAGACAAGTTGGATTATTTGGAGGAGGGCGACCTTCTTATAGATGATAGTCCGGTTTTTGGTGATTATAGGAACATTGCGCTTGTAGATAGAGCATACAATAGACAAATTGATGCTCCTCTTCGGATAAAAAGCGCATTTGAATTTATTAAGGTTGTGAAAAATCATGGGAATGTATGACTGGGTGGAATCACATGATATCAGATGCCCGGACTGTAACGAAGTCCTTGAGTATGTTCAGACCAAGGACGGACCCAAGTTGTTGGAAGTGTTGGTTCCCGGATCGTTGTATAAGATGCCATGTTGCATGAGAGATAGTTCATATTATAACTTCTCTGATATAATGATAGCATATGGCCGGTGTCCTAAATGCAAATTCATGTGGGACATCAATATACCTATTGTACATGTGACGGGATATGGCATGCTGTCACCAGAAACGGAAAAATACACGTATGAAAAGTCAAAGTGGGCAATGCAACCGGATAGTGAAAACTGGGATGAGTGGATAAAGGATCATGGCGAATCTTGATAAGGGCAAAGAAGAGTTTGAAGAGCAGTCGAGATCTTGGGACGCTCCTGGAATCATTAAGATGACGGGGAAGCAGGTAACAGTAATACCGAAGGTGGGGCCTAAGATCAAAGGCACGTTTCTTACCGACAAGATCAGGTTGAGGGAGTTGAGCTGGGAACAGGTATTCGTTATCGAAACCGCGCCAGATGTTCGTGCTTATATTAGACGCGAACAAGTTTCATATGTGGTAGTGGATGAATGTGGTTATGTTTGTGTCGGTAGCGCACAGAAAACGCTGGATGATTACCAATAACTTTTTATACTCATAGTGCGTAGTACGTACTATGAAAGGAATACTAGGAATATTCAATGACGGGTCAGTCCTGAAAGGCACCGTCAAGAGAACGCTGATAAAATTCGGGCGAGTAATGCCCGGGTTGCCTGGATTCGTACAGAAAGGCGATGGAACAGTCCGCTGCATGATCTGCGGCAAGAAACTTCCAGATGAGCTGTCATCCGCGAGGCACATAGGTCCGGAGTGCATCAAGCGATTCGGGAGTATCCCCGGATGCGAGTGGATCGAACCATTCGCGAAGGCGTTCAAGAAGTACCAGAGGAAGCAGGTAAAGCTCGGCTTGCCGGTTATGGCATTCGCGGCATGGCATGAGAAAGGAGGAATAGTATAGATGAGTTTATTGGGAAGTATCATTATAGGCCTGCTCGTGTGCGTGGTCACACAGAGCACGCCTTTGGGAGTTGTAGTTTTCATTGTTCTGTGGATGCTCGGTTAGGTGCTATGAGAAGAGATATAATGGAGGCACACAATGTCTAATAAAGTGTATCAGATAAGATACCAGCTCAGTTGGATGAAGGAAGTGAATCCGGGCTTTTTCAAGGTAGTATTCGTGCATGCAGAAAACGAACAATCCGCTGGCGGTATGTTCGGAACTCATCTCTTTTCGAAGGACTCCTTCTTTGAGATCAAGGAATCATCACTTGTGAATGAAATTGTTCACATGCTTGAAGAGGAACTGAGTTCAGATAGTTTTACGAATTCCGTTGATGGGATTGATGAGGATTTGGCTAAGGCTATTATTTACAGGGTAGATGATATCCATGGAAGTCACCAATAGTATCTGGTTCACTCAGATGGGTTCCGTTCACCCTATCGGTATCGTGATTGTAAAAGGCGCAGACACGGCGTACATTGGAATTGGTGCGGGCTTTGAGGAGGAGGAAGACGAGATTCACATCGCGAGGACCGGAGCCAAGTTTCCCTTGAGTTTAGCCAAAGAGTTGATGGGATGACTTATACACCTCCTCCTTCTTATCATTCGTGCGTTATTAGTTACGAAGAAGAAAATGCGAGGCTCAACGCGATTATCCTTAACCTGGAAAAAATCATCGATCAGCTCAGATTACAACTTTCTCGGGCCATCATCCCTGATAATGGGGATATAGAATTATTGAGGGAACTCCGGCTCTACTTGGGCGCAGGTGGAGAGGATATAATTGATCGAGAACTCAAGGATTGGGAAAAGCGCAGACAAAAGATGGATCAAATGATCTTGAGGTATATGAGACATGTCTGAACCCTTTAATCGTTTTAATCGGCAGGCGATACACGACGCCATCTGGAAACATCCGGCTGGAACGTTGTCAGAAATGGGCTGGGTAAAATTACTCAAGGCATGTATGCATGAGGTAGAACGGCTCGAATGTAAGTTAGCTGAGATGACAGTCGAGCTAAAGAACGAGAAAGATTATGTTATCTTGATGCACGATCGTTTATCTGTTCCCACGCAAAAGATGAACCGGATGTCTATAGAGTTGCGGGATGCTAAGAGGAAGATTGCTGAGCTGGAAAAAGAGATCGAGAGGTGTGACGTCGGTGATTGGATAAGGAAGTGTGAGAAAAGGGATTCCTACATAAAGGTGCTCGAAACGGCATACCTAATATCTCTGAACTACCATTAACTTTATATACTCACAATACGTAGTACGTACTATGAGAAACATTGACGTGAGCAGGTATAATCCGATGGGTTCAGAAGGAACCTTCCGGGCAGGACAGGCTGAGGCAATATCCACGATGATCGAGAACTTCGAGAGTGGAGTGAGGGAGCAGACCCTCGACGCACCGACAGCAGCTGGCAAGACGCTTGATCTGGTCGCCCTCGGGAACATCCTCGTAAAGGAGTTTGGCGTGAAGAAAGTGCTTTTCACGAGCCCACAGGTAGCGTTGATCGAGACTGGAAATCTTTTCGGGATCCCGAAATTGGTCGGTAAGAGCAATTATAAGTGCCTCGGACTCGAAGGTTGCACGGCTGACGACTGCATATTCGGCGGGAAGAAGTCGCCGGTTTGGGCAGTCTGTGACGAGTGCCCGTACAGAGGAGCGAAAAGCGTTTTCAACAATGCTGATTTTGGAGCAACAACGTTCGCTAGGTACATAGTCGATCCCAACATCAAGAGGGAGACTGCGTTCCTCGTGGTAGATGAGTCCACGAATCTGCCTAATGCGCTTATCGAGGAGTCTGCTCTTGAGGTGCCTGAGAACGTATTCCAGAACACCAAGACGAAGGGCGTTTATGAGGCCTTAACAGCGTACTGGATCGCGCTGAAAGAGCTGGCAGCGGCGAAGGAGGCCCGTCTTGAGGTACTTCGCGAGCAGCTTGAGACCAACAACCACCCCAACAAGAGGGATATCGATGAGATGAAAAAGGCGCAGCGCGAGTTCAATGCAGTAAATCGTGACGCTGATGCAGCTCACAAGGCGATGATGTACGTGCGCCGCGAAGTCCCATATGTGCTTACGACATCCGATGAACTCCGGTACAGCAAAGGGATCCGGGGGAAAGTAAAGACGAAGGTCCACAAGTTCTGCTTGCTCGACGCTACTGAGCAGTATGCAAGCCTTATAAGCGGCTTGAAAGGAATAGTGCTTGCGTCGGGCACTCCCACAACGAAACTGCTTACTACTGACCCCGTTCACAAGTACGTGAAGATCCAGCACCCGATTGAGGCGTCTCGCCGAACCGTTACATACACGCCAATAGGTAAGATGTCAATGGACGAGCGGTACCGCACTGCAAAACCGATGGCCCAGAAGATAATAGAGCTACAGAACGTGTACCACCGGAATATGATCGTGCACGCGGGCAACTACGAGATCGCGAACCTCCTCCTAGACCACATGACTTCAGTGGATAAGGTTATTTTGCAGGATCGAGATCACAGAAAAGAGGACCTTCTGTACTGGATGGAGCAGGACGACACGATATTCTTGTCAGTGCATTACGAGGAAGGCATCGACCTGAAGGGCGAGAAGTTCCCGGTGAACGTCGTCGCGAAGGTGCCATTTCCAAATTTGGGTGATCAGTGGGTCAAGGCGCGAAATGACCTCGATAATTGGATGTGGTACAACATGACTGCTGCTATCGCGGTTATGCAGGCATGCGGGCGCACTACTCGAACCCCTGATGATTACTCAGAGACGTATATCTTAGATGCGTCCTGGGGCGGGTTCTACAGCCGGAATAGGGTGTTGTTCCCTGACTGGTTCGTGGCTGCTTATAGAACATAATTTCTTTTTCGGAAGACCAAAAACTATAAATACATGTTACACGTTGTTCGTGCAATGAAACATCAGGAGAAATGAAAATATGGGAATTGTGGATAGAATAGGAGTTGTGCTTGGCGCGAAAGCCGAGAAAGTGATGGATAAACTGGAAACCCCAGAAGATCAAATAAACATGGCATATAAAAGGCTTTTAGAGCTGGAAAAGGGCGCCCAGGAGTCTCTGGTGACTATACTAGCGTCAGAGAAGGAGTTGGACTCTCAATTGAAGGTTCTGGAGGTTCGCAAGTCGGATCAAGAGACGAAAGTCAAGAAGTTCCTTGGAGACGGGAATGCCGAGATGGCGAGAACGTACGCGGCAAATGTATTGGTAATCGAAGGCCGCATTAAGGGCTTGGTAGACACTCAGGAGAAAGTCAAGGAACAAGAGCAGGTCGTCAGAAAAGCCGTTGAGAAGCTCAGAGCGAAAGTCGAGAACATGAAGGTCCAGAAAGAGAACATGAAAGTTCAGTCTCAGACCGCGATGACCATGAGCAAGATATCGAATTCTCTGACTGGTATGGGCGGCGACACCGATGTAGGGGCTATGCTCGCTCGCGCTCAAGAGAGGATCGATTCCATGAATGCAAGAACCGACGCGGTCACCCAATTGAAAACCGAGGGTGTCCTCGAGGATAAGACCGGCGAAGACGCACCAGAGGCATCTAGTGCAGACATCGACGCTGTACTGGCCAGACTCCAGTGAGAGGATGCATGTTGCACCTCTCCTTTAAATCTTGGTTGGTAGTAGTTGCTGCAATCATCTTGTGGATCTTTTCCAGGATGATCGTGGTGATGTTCGTATCGTGGACCATCGTACCAATATTGATATTCGTGTTGATCGTCATTGCGCTGATCGAGGGATGGATCTGAATGTTAGAAAGATTCAAGAGAATAATAGAAGAGAAAAAGAGAGACACGCCGGATGATAAAACACCGACGCTAGAGAGCGTATGGACGTGGTTTCCTGGTGACGAGTTGGGAGAGGGGTCCGGATATACAGTCTGGGAATCGAAGCTGCAAGAGTGGATAGATAGAACAGGTGGTATTCCAAGGTGTCCTAAATGTCACAGCGGCGACCAGAGTGAAGAAGCCATCGTAGATATCGTCGACGATGAGAAGGTGAAAAGGGGCAAGTGTGCGCACTGTGGCGTGAACTTGCTCATCGTTAAAGGGAAGCCGCCCAATGAGTAGTGAGCAATTTCAAAAGGATATACTGAAACGCATAGGTAAGTCCGGGGTGTTATTGTCTGACATGATACGCTCTCTGGAGTTGGTGGAAATACGGACGTCTGATTTAACACCAGCTCTCCGTGAACTGGAAGCGAACGACGTTATCCGGATTACCGAAGGCTATGTAGTTCCTGGAGGTTCCTTTCAGGTATTGTTGCAAAAAGTCATAACGCTTAAGGACGGCACGCGAGGCGTGGAACACGTAGAAAGAGTGGCGAGAAAGCGCAAAACACCGCTCAGAGTGGAAGATGACATTGAGACGGAGGTTGACGATGACAATTGAGCAACTTGCTGGAATTACTGGTGCAACTATGATCGGCATATCAGGATTTCAGTTTATTATTTGGGTGTACAAAAGAAACGAGGACTTAGCATTATTTGCGTTGATGTTTATGCTCTTCGTGTGGTTCATGTGCCTAGCGACGATAACGGATCTTGGCGGGTGGACGCATTGATGAACGATAGAGAAGGTATCGGCATCGCTGTATGCTGCGTGATTGCTACATGCGTCGTAATGGGAGTACCGCTGACGATATTGCATTTTCTGGGAAACTTTACCTTGAGCATGTTGGTAGTTTCGCTTGCAATCGACGTGATATTCCTGTTGTGGTTCGTCCCATATACGTCTGATAAGGTTATTCCGCGATGGGCGAACGCTAAACCACGCGATGTGGTTGCACCCTCATTATCCACACTGCGCAATTATGAATATGGCGATGAGAGCGGTAGGCGTATTGGTCGCGAGAGATAACTATGCGCAAGTATGACCTATTCCGGTATGTCACGCTTATATCAATGGGGAGCGCAGTTATCTCAGTGTTGATGGGAGATTTTATATTAGTCGTATTCTTTATACTGCTGACGTTGGTAATGATGATGATCCTTCTAATGGCGGTGATCTTGGAATGAGCAACGAGATATTATTGTCGTTTGACTATAACTTTGATTCCACAGCGGAGTACGAAGAAGAGTTTGGACATAAGTACGTTCTGATCAAAGACGACGTTAGTGTCCACAATGAGGAAACGCTTCTAATGGAAACAAGCCTCGAAGTCATAACAGCAATAGGGTTGAATGAACACTCAGATGACTACATATTTATCCGGTTTATGACAGAAATAGACGGATGTAATTGAGGAGGGATCATGAAGGTTGGAGATACAGTTAAGCTTAAGAGCGGCGGGCCGTTAATGACAGTTTGTTATATTGATTCGCCGTCATTTTGGAATAGGCACAGGACAGTGATAGGTTGTGTTTGGTTTGTTGAACCTTACTCAGAACGCTATAATCCACAGCACGCTCATTTTAGTGAAGACGAGTTAGACCCTGTGACAGTTACGTGAGGAGAAATGAGAGCACTTGCGTCTATACAGGAAATAAGAAGCATCAACCGGATCAAAGACGCTGATCGAATCGAGGTAGCCGAAATTCTCGGCTGGCACGTCGTTGTTCAGAAAGGAGAGTTTAAAACCGGTGAAAGAGTCATATATGTTGAAACTGACTCGGTTTTGCCTGAGCGTCCGGAGTTCGAGTTCCTGAGGCAGTGCTGTTACATAGAAAAGAACGGTTTTAAGGGATTTTATATCAAGACCCGAAAACTCAAGGGTATCATTTCACAGGGGATTGCGTTCCCTCTTAGCGTCTTAGCAATCGCACTCGATGGTTATTGTCCGGAAAACATTGAAGTTGGTGTGGACGTAACCGCGTTCCTGGATATCTTGAAGTACGACCCACCGCTGCCCACCTCTTTCAATGGCATGGCCAAAGGAAACTTCCCGAGTTGGATACCAAAAACGGATGAGAAGCGCATACAGAGCACGAAAGGCGTTCTAGAGAGAAACCGAGGAAAACTGTTCTATGCCACCGAAAAGATAGATGGATGTCTTGAAGGGGATACACAACTAATAACTCCTGATGGAAACTTTAGCATTAGGGACTTGTGTGAAACACAATATACCGGGTTGGTTTTATCACACGACTTCAGAGAAGGAGATTTATTTGACAGAGTGATTTATACGTCTATAAACGATTCTAATGGATATGATTGGTATGAGATAACATTAGAGAATGGTATAAAGATAGTTGCGACAGGAAATCATAAGTTTTATATGCCGGATCTTAGGTGTTTTAGAGAATCTGTCAATTTGAAAGATGGCGATATGTTAGAGGTAAGACAAAATGGAGGGTAGATATTCATTTCAACGTAGAACTAAATGTCCTTTCTGTGAGAAAAGGTTGGTGGAAGGTGGTGGTAGGCATATACACATTTGTAAGAGTAGACCTTTAGGTGTTCCAAAAGAAGAGATAATTTTCCAGTATTGTTTATACAACTATCCGCGCATCAGTCAAAAGGAGTTGTTGCTACAAGAATATGTTGATAATTTGATGAGCCTCCCAGATCTAAGCAAAAAATATGGTATAAATGGTGGCAATATACTGTTTTTGCTAAATTATTATAATATTCCATCCCGCTCCGTATCGGAAGGTTGTAAACAAATTGCTGCTGGAAAAATAAAGGAGACTTGTTTAAAGAAATATGGCACAACGAATGTATTATCTAAAGGTACTCCGGCATATGATAAACGCAATAGAACTGTGTTTGACAGATATGGTGTGAGTACAGTATTTAAACTCCCAGAAATCAAACAGAAGTGTGTGGACGATGATACATTCTTGTCTAGATATGGAATGACTAGAAAGGAGTTACTAAGTGTTCGAACTAAAGAGTGGATAGATAGTTTGACAGAAAAAGAATTCAGAGACTGGATAGAAAGTAGTCTTCTTTCGAAACAATCATTATTGAATAATACTCGTAGGATTTCTAAGATAGAACAACGAGTTGTGCAGTCTTTGAATCGACAGGAAATCAAACACATTGATCAGTTTTTAATATACACAAAAGAAAAATGGTATTATTACGATTTCTTATTACCGGACTACAATCTCATATTGGAAGTTAATGGCGACCTATATCATGCCAATCCTGAAATATATTATCCTACAGATATGATGATATATGTAATATCTGAAGAACGCCTTGCAATGTGTGTGTGGAATGGTGATGAAAACAAAAAGAAGTTTGCTGAAGTGCATGGATATAGGTTGAAATATATTTGGGAAAAGGAACTTCGAACAGTTCACAACTTCGATGAATTGGATAGGTTTGTAATGAGTAGGTTGATGGAGGATGAATAGATGGTGAAATCGAAGATTGTATCAATAAAGAAATTGGTAGGATATGTGGGTAACAGATACGATATAGAAACAGAACGAACTCATAATTTCTTTGCAAATGATATACTTGTGCACAATTCTTCTGTCACCTATTACTGGCGAGACGGTGTGTTTGGAGTCTGCAGCAAGAACATCGACTTGCTTGAAACTCCAGGAAATACGTACTGGAACGTCGCCCGGAAATACGACGTCGAGAAGAAGCTCCGCGAATACGGTCGTAGCATTGCTATACAAGGTGAGATTTTCGGGCACAGCATCCAACGGAACTATGGTCTACCTAATCAGGCTTTCGCGGTTTATAGTGTGTACGACCTTGCCAAGAATGCTTACATGGATTATGAGAATGCCAGGGAAACGGTGAAAAGTCTTGATCTGCCTTTCGTGCCTTTCGTTGATGAGTTTACTCTGGGTGATACAGTTACAACCGTTGACGACCTCCTTAAGATGTCAAACCGAAAGAGCACGATTAATCCGACGTTCCAGGCAGAAGGTATAGTCTGCAGAACCTATGAAGAAGCAACTGATCCGGAGCTCGGTAGATTGTCCTTCAAGGTTTTGTCCAACAAGGATCTGCTCGACCAAAAGATATAAATAAGAATACGTATAACTGGGTACTATGAGTGACATGGCAGACAAGCAGATTCTCAAGAATCAATTGATCTTATTGCTGGAAGCATACTACAAGGCACCATCCATACGTGACAAAGAGATACAGGAAGAGATACAATCCACGAGAGAAATACTCAAAATGTACGAGGGTGTATGATGGACCCTATAGATGAGCGAGTCTTGAGGAACCAGATACTGATTCTGGAGATACTGAGATCGCCACACATCCATAGATGGGCTGAAATATCTAGAGTAATACGCAGCACAGAATCATTGATAGAAACCTATGATGTGAACGACCATGTATGAACGTCTTCAGAAAGCAATTAGCCTCGCGAATCGAGTGCACACCAATAAACCGGATAAATTAGGTTACCCGTCTATTTTGCATCCTCTGCGCGTGATGCTCAAGGGAGATCCCTCAAACGAATCAGATCTCATTGTGCGGGTACTCCACGATGTACTCGAGGATGCAGACGATATATCATTCTCGTTCATCGAGGCAATGGAAAAAATCGAAGTAACACCGGATGAGCTTCATGCGCTCTATCTACTGACCCATCGAAAGAACGAACCGTATCAAGACTACATCCGGGATATATGCAAGGAAGAGTGGTCACGCAACATAAAACGCGACGACATCCTGGATAATTTCACCCGGATGAAAGGTCTCGATCCTGAAATAGTGAGAAGAATGGGCGAAAAGTACATGCGTGCGCTGGGTACGATAGACTCATGGGAGAATAAGAAATATGGTAACGAGACACAAAACGATTACCGTTGATGAAGAGCATATCTATATCATCCAGAAGCTCGGTTTAAACGCTTCTAAGTTGTTTCGCGCTGCTATGAATGAGTACATCCATGACGATGATGCTGCTAAGAAGGCTCTCGCTGAATACGAGAGAATCGTTGAAGAGGAAGATCGGCAGAAGAAGGCTCAGTTTATCGAAGACATGCGTAGGATAGCGGATCGAGGACATTTCGTGGAGCTTCGCTTGTGAATGACACCGTTTGTAGCGTCATCGTGCAGTTGGCCGAAGAACTTTCTGCTAAATCGGACATGAAGCAGCAGGTATCTGCGGTGATCTTCCGAGAAGGAGTTGGAATTCTTGGCCAGGGATATAATCACTGGTTAGGGACGTGTTCCGTGCCTCGCAGCACGGTATATGGTGTCCCTGTCCGCTCAATTCACGCGGAGATCGCTGCAATTCGGTGGACGTACAGAAAGTACGGGGAACGAGCTTTCACCGGCGCGACGATCTACATACATCGCCGCGGTAATAGATTGGCTAGACCTTGTTCGCACTGCGCACAAGTGATAGAAATGTTCGGATTAAATCCGATATGGAGTCCTATATGAACGAAGAAGAAGTGGTAGAGGCGTTGGAAAAGCTGTATGCAGACTATCCGCGGATAGTCAAGAATTGGGTAGTAGACTTTGCGCAAGTTGTTCTATGTCCGGATTGCGAGCCGGAACCTCCTGAAGGGCCTGAGTAGCAAAAGCTATGGCGGCAGTAAATTATAGAACACGTTTTTAGGAATGACTCATGAAGAGAAAGATAGACATCAAAGGAAAGAAGCAGAGTATAGTTTTTTGCGATCAACACGTTATTTCGGGTTTGCCAGAGGCGCCCCCTGCGTTGGAACCTCGATACCCGATGCCAGGTCCAGGAAATTAAGGATAGTTAGTTAAAGGGGGGTGAGGAATGGAGCGTGCTGCTCTCTTCGCGGCTAGGCGTTTTCACGCGGCTTTTGAAACTTCCATTCCTAGTATGATTGTGACATCGCTTCGAGGAGACTGCTAGCAGAATTGTGCCTTCTGACACACTCTCGAAGCGAAGTATAGCAACCACATTTTACGGTTTTCGTCTTTTGTGTCTTCACACCTTCCGAGTGTCCGTGGTTGCGTCGCGAGAAATATCCTCTGCCTCAGTCGGCAGAGTTGTTTTCTCACAACACGTACTACGACTCCTGAGTATTTATAACTTTTGGTATGTCAACCAAAAGCTTTATATATCAGTAACCTAATTTCGTTAGTTAACACCGTATCAGGAAATTCATGAACCACAAGAAACCGAAAGTCGACTTATCGAAGTTCACTCGGGAAGATCTGCTAAAGATATTTTCTAAATGTCGTTCTCATGGGGATTCCGCTCGATTCTTGAACGTAACTCAGAAAGGTTGGACGGCCAGGTGGAAAGAAGTCGGACTTCCGGCTCCGAGAGTAACAGCATTTAAGCCTGCGGACGAGGACCTACCTGGATATCATGAGGTGGGAATCGTGAGCGATTTTCACTGGGGAAGTTTGTGGCAACAGAAGACCGCGGTACTGGACTTCTGCGAGCAGTGTAAGAATCGCGGGATAGAGACTCTTTTGAACGGTGGCGACCTCACCGACGGTATTATGACGTGGCCAACGCACGAGAAGGAGCGATTCCTCCATTCAGCAGAATCTTATGAGGAGTACCTCGAGCAGTGGTACCCAGAAGGGTTCAAGATGAGCAGCTTCATCACCGGCAATCATGATAGCTCGTTAAAGTTGCTTGAAGGTAATGGGTACGATTTTGGCGCGTCCCTTGTGAAGTTGCGCAAAGACCTCTCTTATCACGTACAAAACGGAAACGACTTGTCTGATCAATTCGTGATCGATGGAGGCGTGACTGTAACCCTATATCACGGTCGAAATTCTTGTAGCAATCCAATGATGAAGCAGAATCGAGAATTCCGCTTGCAGAGCAAGGTACTTGAGATGATGAGTCAGGGGTGTGATGATTCGGGCGTGTTCTGCTTCGGTCATTGTCACAAAATTTCGATCACATCGTTCATGGGAAAAGTTATCATAGGATTGCCTTGCTTTCAAGAAACAACACCGTATGCACTGAGCAGGGGATCACTTAATGACGTTGGTGGTATGATATTGAAGTATAACTCTATAGATAATCACATTGTTAGATTTTCAGTAGATTTTGCACCAGTGACCTTGGGAAACGTGTTAAAGAATGATTACTGAAAAAGATACCAATAAATGTTTGCAGTGTGGTGTTGAAATACTCAATGGTCGGAAATTTTGTTCCGTTGCACACAGAGGACTATATTATAGTGGTAATAGAAACCCAGCGAAACGAGAGGGAGTCGGAGAACTTATTTCTGCTGGAGTGAAGAAATATTGTTCAGATCCTAAAGTGCGAAAGAAAAGATCGGACAATGCAAAGAGGCAATTATTAGGACCTTCAGGAGCTAATTTCTTAAAAGCGGGTAGGGAGTGGAGTAAGGAACCAGAAAATAGAAAGAAATTATCCGACTTAGCAAAGGAGAGGCTGGCAGATCCTTCTGAGAGAAAGAAATGTTCTGATCGAGCAACCGCACAATGGTCAGATCCAATAAAGGGCAAAATTATACTAGATTCTCTCAGAACGCCAGAACATAGAAAAACTCAGTCTATTAAATCTACAGAACGTCAGGCTGATCCTGGTTATAGAAAAATGAGATCTTTTGATACAAAAGAACGATGGGAAACAGACGAAAATTGGATCAAAAATCATATAGAAGCAATGCAACGACCGGAAACTAGAAAGAAGTTATCTATTAACGCTTTAAAATATTGGTCTAATATAGACGTTCAATTACCAGACAGGCTTGGTCGTCGTGGCAATGGAAATTATTTCTATCATCCAGATGGTAGACGTATCTGGTTAAGATCTTCGTACGAAACGAGATTAGCTTTTGCACTAACACGTGCAGGAATTCGATGGGTTTATGAGGTCCCTTTATCGATTGGGGAATATCACACATATAGGGTAGACTTTTATTTATATGATTATGACATATATTTAGAAGTTAAAGGGTGGATGTCTGCTGAGGACAAAGAAAAAATGATCAGTTGTTACCATGCTCACCCACTAATAAATTTAAGGATACTGTATAATAAAGATATAACTGATTTAGAAAAAGTATTATTAGTTTATACTAGATTTGACATGTTTGACACGATTGGTATTTCATTAATGGACCAAATTCTAGAATGGAGACTCTAACCAATAACTATTTATACCTTCGCGACGTGTCATTGTGAAAACTTGGAGGAATTATGAGTAATAGAGGAAGAGTTATAGGAGAACGGTCTCCCCTGCAAAAGACAAACTTGGTCGGGTATGCCATTCTGGCCCTGATAACGCTAGTTGTTGTGTATTTCACGAGGCCGCTTTGGCACATAATCGCGTTCGATTTAATATACTTGAACTTGGTGTTCTTCGCGCTTGCGGTTGTGGTGGGTGCGCTCTACCTATTCGCAGGGCACAAAGGAACCGTAACGATAGCAGGTGGGGCTATGCTCGTGGTCGTAGGAGCACTTCTGCTTACGTTCGGTGGAGCATTGTCTGGAGCATATTTAGTCAGCGACATTCATCCGAATGAGCTTAAGGGTTTACCGGAGACTACGGGAATTCGTTACTTGCCGGCGGAAGTTGCACACACGACCACGAAAACTACCATGAATGATCCACTGTATGTGCCCGGTGATACGCATCCATTTGACTTTAGAGGAGAGCTATCGTATATAACGCCACGAGTGCCTAACGGAATCGTTAACGTATTCACACGCAACGCGAACGGTGCCCTAGTCATCTACGCAAATGGTACTCAGAAGATAATCGATCAGCAGTTCAAGTACGGCGAGGGCATGCTCGTCACGGATGACATCTACTGGCAAATGTACACGAGGGAATATTGGTCTACGATACCGCAAGTCTATTATGTCCTAGACGACGAAAGTAATGAGCTGCTTGCAGTGGCACCGTATATCAAGTTTGACTTTGTGTTCCCGGTGTTTGTGCCGAAATGGGGTGGCGTGTTCGTCACGCACGGTTCCGGCCAGATTGAGGATTTAACGCCTGAACAAGCGATGTCAGATCCCAGGTTCGTGGGTCAGAGACTGTATCCGGAAGACTTGGCAAGGATGATTGGAGAGTCCTGGCAATTCCGCAATGGTATATGGAACGCATTCTTCGTACATTATGATCAGCCCGAGCTTGCAGATGCGAGTGGTGCTGGGAACTTGATGCCTTACTTGATTCCAGTGAATGGCGGATTTGCGTGGTTCAATGGGTTCAAGCCTTACGGCGAGTCAGAGAGCATTTATAAGATACAATTCTTCGATGCGCACACAGGCGCGATCTCAATGTATGACGTACCTGCGAACCTGAATCTGTGTGGCCCTGCAAAAGCTATCAGCTTCGTGAAGACGGCGAACCCCTCATACGATTGGGAGAAGTCGATTAAGGCGATAGAGCCACGTCCGATTGTAAAGAAAGACGGAACGTTGTATTGGCAGATATCCATTACGAACGAGGACTTTGCCGGGTTATCGAAGACTGTGTTGGTGCATAGTGTTATCAACAGTAATAACAATGCGCAGATACTGTCCTTCGACTCGTATGACCAGATTGTGGCTTTCCTAGCGGGTACGAAGATACCGGCGGCAGGTGCTACGCAGATGCCTGGAACGACGCAGGTGACAGTCGCGTTAAACGTCAAGAACATGACGAATAAGCAGATTGTCGATACTATGCAGCGACTCTCGGTAGAACTGAGTTCAAGGCAGTTTTGAACTCAGTGCTTTCTTTTTGGTCTTTACGCTTTACGGTCGGGCTATTTTAGAGAACGTTTAGGGATTTACTCCGTTATGATGTCAGCAAGGTGTTTGCAATGCAATATTCTGATACCCGACGGTCGGAAGTTCTGTTCGGTGCAGCATAGATGCTTGTATTATGGCGGAGCTAGAAGCACGTCTAAACAGCAGTTAACCAGAAATAAAATATCAGATGGTCTCCGAAGCAGTTGGTCTAACGGGGCCAGAAAGAAATATATAAGACTTTGTGACAATCTTGATTGTTGGAACATCCTACAGGTTCATCCTTACCAAACGAAAAATAGAAAGCGACATTTCTGTAGTAATGAATGCAAATATGCGTGGTTCAAAGATAATGTTCCATCAAAACGTAAGGACGTTGCTGAGAAAATATCTAAAGATAGAAAACGCGCTGTGAAGATTTCTATAGGTGTGAAACAATGGCGAGATACCCACCATGATCTTATATCTGGAAGAAATCATTGGAACTGGCAAGGAGGTCCAAAGGATCCATATTGTGAAAAATGGACTCCGGAATTAAGGGAACGCATCAGAGCGTTCTTCGATTATGAATGTATAATATGCGGAAAAACTCAGAAGGATAACTTGTACACACTTTGCTGCCATCATGTTGAAGGCAACAAACAGGCTTGTTGTGATGACGAACCAGCGCGTTTTGCGTCTTTATGCCAAAAGTGTCACGGTATGGTTGGGGCTAAAAAAGACAAACAACGTTGGATGAGTATGCTTCGTATAATAATCTATGAAATTTATAACGATCGATCTTATTTCACTAAGGAAGAGTGGGAAGAAATTTGTAGGTGATTAATAGTGCCATTAGCAAAAGAAAAAGAGAATTTCTATACTGTGAATACTACATCAGGAAGATATTATCACTCTGACACACGTTCAGATGTCTGGTTTCCGAGTGTAACAACAATTATTGGTTATAGGAATCGTGGGAAATATGCGGGTAAGAATTATGTTGGTCCAGCAGCATCCTTGGGAAGTATTGTTCACTATAAACTTCTTAAAACTTATACAGAAAAGGTTTTGCCGTATCCGTCTGATCCCGTTTTTGGTTTAAGCCACGAAGAAGCACAAGACCGCATCGACCGATGTCTTGCTATGTGGTATGATGTGACTGCGCCACTGAAAATAAAACCGCTGGCTGTTGAAAGTGTAGTATATAGTCTTCACCCCCGTTATTCCGGCAGAATAGATATGCTTTGCAAGGCGAATGGAGAGTTAACGCTGCTTGACATAAAGACAGGCGCATCTTACGAACCCGACCACAGTATGCAGGCTGCTGCTTATGTCAATGCGCTAAAATGGAAACCCAAAAAAGTAATGTATGTTTATCTGGACGCAGTCATTGATAGAAACCCCTCGCAGAAAGGTAGCATACACACGTATAGCATGTACGATATGCGGTCTGCGTATGAAGAGTTCTTGAATGTCTACACAGAGTTTGGGGGGTTCATCTCCCCAGAAACCTTTCCAACAAAGAATACACACCATGATGCGTGAATGTATTCAGTGTGGTAAATGGTTCGAAGCACTGAGCGACAGGAAAAGTTGCTCGGAGGAGTGTAGATATAAGTTAGTTAGCAAGAAATTAGTAGGGAGAATATTTTCTGATGCTACAAAGAAAAAGATGAGTGAGAATCATGCAGATTTCCGTGGAGAGAATAGCCCATTGTATGGTCAAGATCACAGCGGTATGAATAATGGGATGTACGGAAAACATCACACAGATCAATCGAAGGAAAAAATGCGAGGAAAACGTCCGTCTATGTGCGGAGACAACAACCCGTCGAGACGGAAAGATGTTAGAGAGAAACTTGCCGGTCCAAACAATGGAATGAACCAACCAGGCGCCAGAGAAAAACAGAAAGAAGCATGCAACACTTCAGAATGGATGGAAAAACATAACACACCAGAAGCCAAAGCAAATCGCAAAGCAGGATGCAACACACCAGAATGGATAGCAAGTCATTCCGGCGAAAATAACGCAATGAGGAGACCGGAAGTTGCAGCAAAAGTTTCAGCAAAGAATAAAGTCATAATGAATCTTCCGGAAATTAGAAAAAAGTTTTCTGGCTCAAATAATGGGAATTGGAGAGGTGGTATTCCTATCGAATATTGTGAAAAGTGGGAGGACCCGGAACTGGAAGTTCATGAACGGATAAGAGTTTTCTTTGATTATAGATGCACCGTCTGTGGAATGCCGCAGGAAGAGAACGGTCGTGCTCTGAACTGTCATCATGTCGAGTACAACAAACAAGCATGTTGTGACGGTCAGGAATATTGTTTTGCTGCTCTTTGCACAAGTTGTCATGGTAAGACGAATGGTTCAGAAAGGAACCGACAGAGATGGAAAGAAATATTCCATAAAATCATAGATGAAATCTATGATGGACGTTCTTACCTAACTCTAAAAGAGTGGAAGGATATGCAGTCCCTCCCTGGTTAATTTCCTTTTCCACCAAAAACTATTTAAACTCAGCCGCTAACTAAGCATCATGAAATGCTTGAGATGCGGGACATTGAATTGATGGAACAATACGCCGAAAATGGTACGAAAGTTGGACTATTTGATATAGGCGTTAATGTATCGAAAGTTACCAAAGGCTATAAATACTTGGAAGTATAATAAGGTTACTGAGGTGGTTATCATAATAGAACTTGCAGAAATTTTCTACAGCTTACAAGGTGAAGGCCCTTCATCAGGCAAGCCCAGTATTTTTATTCGGCTTTCAAAATGTAATTTATCATGCGTCGGTTGCGACACCATAATAAAAGATAAAGTAGAAGAAGTAACAGACGTATCTCTCAATAAGCGGATAGAATCTCATATGAATGGACACCCCAATGCCAGGATAGTCATTACGGGCGGGGAGCCGTTCTTGCAGCCTGATGCAATTAAAAGCATTTTGGATAGGTGGCCAAAGTCACCGGTAGACGTGGAGACGAACGGCACCCTCGAATTGCCAGACGAAGTCTTAAAGCGACTATCTATAATTGTGGTATGTCCCAAACGAAATACCTTCCCTACTGTGAAGGAGAGGGTGGCTTTCTTCAAAAAGTGGTGTGCGCTCGACAATGTGTATTTGAAGATTGTTGTCGGCCCCGTCAACTGGATGTGGTCGGAGAGCGAGATACGCGATGTGATCAAACTTTCCGGCGTCCCTCTGCATAAAATATTTGTGATGCCTGGCGGCGGTACCGTGCATGAGTTAGAAGTTTCCGGAAAGAATTGTTGGAAGGTGGCAGCGAGGTTGGGCGTGAATTATTCGGATCGCCTACATCTACGTTGTGCGGCGAGATAAGCACATTTATGGGTCCCTTTCAGATAGTAAGCACCTCCTATAGAAACGCCCCTGACGGGCCTCACATTATGGTCTACGGGCGAGATTCAGATGGTGTGTTAGTCACTCATGAGGTGACCGATTTTAAGCCATACCTCTATTTGCGTCCTAAGTTTGACGATAAGCGGCTAGACGAAGCATTGAGCAATTTTGGTGAGATAACCGAAGTTCTCGAAGACTTCAAGTTTTTGCCGGTTGGTTATCAAACTGAGCGTATACCGGTTTTGAAGGTATATGTGAGGAGGCCGGGTGACGTTCCCAAGATAAGAGACGAGATACTTAAAGCGGGGTTAGCGGACGTTTTTGAGGCGGACGTTCTATTCGCGTCGTCGAGATTTTTAGCGGATAATCGGTTAAGGGGCATGGCATGGTGCGAGCTTGATGAAACTGGGCACTTGCGGACGATTAATAAACCGGGCAACTCACCTCTGAAGTATATGGCTTTTGATATTGAGGTGTTGGTGCCTGAGAAGGGTGCACCGATTGCTTCAAAGGATCCAGTCATATTAATCTCCGCGACTATGTATAAAGCGGGCGACAAATATAAGTCGCTCGTGCTAGTTGCAAAATCGGGTAACCAAGAAGACCACGAAGATTATTCAGTGAAGTTCTGCGATAACGAAGCCGGAGTTCTCGAAGCATTTCGCGCATTGATCTATCAATATGATCCCGACATCGTAATGGGGTTTAACTCGGATTCGTTTGACTTTCCCTATATTGCTGCGAGGATGGAGATACACAATCTTAATAATGAGGCTGGTCGCGATGGGTCCTTTGTCGAAATAAGGAGTTATGGTACGAAGCATGAAGTCCGTATTACGGGTAGAGCTGTCGCAGATCTTTACCCGTTAGTGAAGAAAAATTATTCTCTGGTAAATTATAAGCTGAGCACGATATCGAAGACGTTGCTTAAGCGTCCGAAGCTAGACATTAAGCCTAGTGAAATGCGAAGTCTTTGGTTAAGCAACGATGAGAGTGATCTGAAGAAGTTTATCGACTATGTGAGGCGCGACGCGGATCTCGTGGTTGATCTTGCGATAGACCTCCGCATCATCGATAAGTATATTGCTATTTCGAGAGAGTCTGGGTGCCTCTTACACGATACAATTAATTCCGGCCAGCAGGTGAAGATCGAGTTAATGCTACTGCGCGAATTCGTCAAAGAAGGCAGGTTATTTCCTTTGAGAAAAGGTGGCGATGAAGAAGAAGACTCGGTGGTAGGTGCGCATGTGTTCGAGCCAGAAACTGGACTGCACGAAAATTTGGCTATACTCGACTTCAAGAGTTTGTACCCTTCGAGTATAAGGGCGTACAATATTTGCTGGTCAACGGTTGTGAATGATAAGAAGCCTGGTATGAAGGTGCTGACGCCACCAAATAACGTGGATTACATCGACCATTCAGTATATCACGGGATCATGCCGAGGATCGTCGGGAAACTCTATGATAAAAGAGTTGAGTTCAAGCATTTGATGAAGGCAGCGAAGACGGACTCAGAACGTGATTTTTATGACGCGGCTCAGTATTCGGTGAAGATATTGCTGAATTCGTTTTATGGGTTTTGCGGCGCACCGTCTTCTCGTTTATATGATACGCGATTGGCAAATAGCATCACTGCGATTGGCAGGGAAACCATCCAGTTGACGAAGAAGACCGCGGAATCATTGCTACCTTGCAGGGTTATTGGCGGAGATACTGACTCGATATTTTTGAAGTTGCTGGAGGCGGATAATCCGGACGATGCAGAGACGGCAGCGAGTATTATTCACGACGAGATGTTGAAGATATTGCCGCCGCCGATGGAATTGGACTTTGAGGCGTTCGCGAGTCGCGCATTGATCTTCCAGAAGAAGAGGTATGCGATGTGGGTATTCGAGCGTGGCAAGGAGGGTTGGTCTGACCATCTGAAGACGCGAGGGATTGAAACTAGGCGTCGCGATTGGTGTCCGTTAGTGGGGGAGACGATGACGAAAGTCCTCGAAATGATCCTGAAGGAAGGTAAAGTTGAGGAAGCGTGTTCGTTGTCGATGGATACTATAAATCGTGTGAAGTCTCTCCATAATGTTAATGATGATTGGGACCTCGCTGAGAAGCTCATACTCACTAAGCAGGTATCGAGGAGCTTCGACGACTATTCAACTGATATGCCGCATGTAGAGGTGTGTAAGAAGATGGAAGCGAGAGGAGAGACTCCGTTTGGACTAGGTGATAGGGTTCCTTATTTCATTGTGCCGGGTGCTCTGCGTAATGGTATAGCTGCGTGCGCAGAGGCACCGGACTTCGTAAGGGAGCACAGCGGCGTTATTGATGTTGCCTGGTACGTTGAAAAGCAGTTAACGCCACCACTTGAGCGAGTTTTCGATGCAATCGGTATTAATATGGCCACAGGAAAGAAGAAGCCAAAGCAAAAAGATCTTTTCAGTTTTGAGAATGGTCCTAGCAACGTTTCTGGAAGTTCAGCACCGAATAAGAAGAAAACAGGAATATTTGCATACGACTAGAGGTACGTGTGTTGGAACTTGATAAGATTTACCAAGGAGATTGCCTTGCAGTTATGTTGTTGATAGCCAACACGCGACTTTTAGATTGGTCTCGACCAAAAAGTATAAATACAACCAACTTAAGATGTTGTCAGACATCTCTCTTTAAGGAGGAACCATGAAAATAGACAGCAAGAAGTTAGCATCTTTTATCACAAAGGTTTGCGCCAATGGCGCAATCGTCGACTGTGTCCTGAAGTTTGAACAAGATGGTCTACGCATTACGGTCAAAGAACACGCTTCTGCGGGTGGTACCGAAAATTCTGGGTGCGCATGCACTGGTTTGTTGAGGAATCACGCTTTTACAGATTACACTCCCAACATGGTAGCCGCAGTGAAGGACGTTTCCGTGTTGCTCAATACTTTGAAAGACATGACGGGTGATGTTGATCTAAAGCTTGACGGCAACGAGTTTGTGTTGACCACTAATGGCCCGATAGCCCAGATAGCCGCGTTAATAATGCCAAAAGAGCAGTTCGTGGGTTGTAATCTTGATAAGATGCCATCACCTCCATTTGACGATGGATTTGTTGTTGACGCCACGGCCCTAATGCTCGCCAAGAAGAAGTTCGACCAGTTCAAAGTGCCGTTTGTGATAATGACAACAAAAGACGGCATGTTATCGCTTCGCGCGGGCGAAGATAATTTCGACCGGGTCACAATACTGACAAGTGTCGCGTACAAAGATGCGACGAGCAAGTTCGGCGAAGTTATGATGGATATTATCGGGGTTCTGGAAGGCAACATATCTATAGCGTTCGATACCGAATATCCGGCGTCGATTACTGAACAGAACGAAGATTACGTGATTAAGTGGCTTGTTGCACCAATGACCGTACAGGAGTAGGCACATGTTGCTTGTTGAGAAGTACAGGCCGACTGAACTGAAAGACGTTGCTGGTCTAAATTTGCATGATATCGTGATCGATGAGAAGCTGCCTCATCTGCTTCTTTATGGTCCACCAGGAACTGGAAAGACGACTCTCGCCAAGATCATAATAAAGAAACTTGGCGCGGATCATATAGTGCTTAATGCGAGCGACGAACGCGGAATAGAAACGATAAGACAGAAGGTAAAGGTTTTCGCAGGCACGCAAAGTTCTAATGGGAATGCCAAAATAATATTCCTTGACGAGTCTGACTATCTCACGAACGAGGCTCAGACTTCTCTAAGAAATATTATGGAGACATACAGCACTAATTGTCGGTTCGTTCTTACCGCAAATTACATAAATAAGGTTATTGACCCTATACAGTCGCGATGTATAAAGATCGAATTCAACAACATCCCGAAGGACGCGATTGTCGCTCGCCTAAAGTATATCTGTGAGCAGGAGAACATTCCATTTGAAGAAGAGGCGTTGGTTGAGATCGCAGAGAGGAATGGCACTGACATGCGGCGCAGTGTCAACAAGCTCGAGGAACTCCGAAAGGGTGTGATGCTCTCGAAGTTGACGAAGGAGAGTCACCTGGCTAATGATGTTTTGATAGCGTTGGAGATGGGAGAGTTTGAGATGGCGCGGCAAAAGTATTTGGATGCGCGACCGGAACCTGAGCAGTTCCTAAAGGAATTGTATGACGCGATACTCAACGGTTCGCAGGACGATGTGTTTAAGCGCAAAGCGATTATAGAAATTGCGGATACGCTCCGGTGGATCCCATCTGTAGCTTGGAAGGAAATCCAAGTTGAGAGCTTGTTCTTGAGATTGATGGAGCTGCATGCTTAATTCCATGAATGCGCTACGTTCGGGAAATCTCAAAGCAGTCGATGACAAAATGTTGTATCCTCTACTGCGATGGTGTAGTGGTAGTCAGAAAGATCTGGCCTGGTGCGCAAAAGTTAACAAGGCTTTTTTCTGGTTGCCGGCTGACGTCGCGAAGGGATATATCTGGGTTGGCCTCAGGGATCAGAATAGATTTATTAAGTATCCTAAAGGTGCGAAAGAAGCGCAAGACAAAGTTTTTGATTTGAAGAAGTCGCTTCTTAAGAAGTATTATCGGTGGTCCGAGCATGAGTTTTACCGGAATATCTCAGTCATGGAGTTCGTTGATTGGGCGGACGTCGCGATGAGTCTTGGTTGTGACGACCATGAATGCAAGGCATTGGGTGTTCCCATTAGTAAACCCACTATCAAAAAGGCGGATTCACCTAAGAGTAAGAGTATATTTGATTTTTAATTTTGCGTGAGTGCCATATGTACGATAAGATTATTTGTGGTGATTGTCGCGAAGTCATGAAGACGTTTGATGATAATAGTTTTGATTCAATTGTGACAGATCCTCCTGCTGGTATAGCTTTTATGGGCAAAGAGTGGGATAAGGACAAAGGCGGACGACAAGTCTGGATTGCTTGGATGAAAGATGTGGCGGTCGAGTGTATAAGAGTCATTAAACCCGGAGGGCACGCTTTTGTATGGTCGATCCCTAGGACATCTCATTGGACTGGCACGGCATGGGAAGACGCAGGGTGGCAACCGAGAGATAAGATCTATCATTGTTTTGGCTCTGGGTTTCCGAAGAGTTTGGATATTAGTAAGCAGTTGGATAAAATGGCCGGAGCTGAACGGAAACCAATTCTTGATAATAACGGAAATCAAGTGTGGACTTCTCAAAAACAAGGGAAAAAATCTATGTTTGGTGGTGGAAAAGAACGTCCTGCAACTTATCCTGCAACTTATCCTGCAACTTATCCTGCAACTTATTGGAGCGGCTGGGGTACCGCACTGAAACCCGCGATCGAGGAATGGTGGCTATTCAGGAAACCGGTCGAGGGTACGATAGCCGAGAATGTGCTTAAGTGGGGCGTTGGTGGTCTTAACATTGATGGGTGTCGGGTTTCTACGGTTGATACGTGGAAAGGCAAGACCGGGATTGGTTCAACACCCGGACAAAACTGTTATGGCAGAAACACCCAAGTAAACGGAGAAATGTCGCCGTTAGGTCGATTTCCTGCCAATCTAATCCACGATGGCAGCGATGAAGTGCTGGCACTGTTTCCTGAGACGACAGGCAAGGGACATTATAGTCATAAGCCTTCTCGAGGTGGTGTTTATAACTTAGGGTTAAAAGAACTGCCTGATGCTGGATATTTAGAAGATTCTGGTTCTGCTGCTCGCTATTTCCAAGAGTGTCCGTTCGCGGAGGAAGATTATGCTCCGTTTATTTACTGTAGCAAAGCGAGTAGATCAGAAAGAGAGGCAGGATTGGATGAATTGCCGGATAAAGACATTGGGCACACATTGTATGACAAATGCGATAATTGTGGTGAACAGATAATGCCAAACGGTGCCGGGAAAAAATGCGTTTGTGACAATCAAAAACGTCAAGCTAATCGAACAAAGAACAATCATCCTACGGTCAAGCCGTTGTCTCTCATGCGTTACCTATGTCGCTTAGTAACGCCGCCCAATGGCATCGTCATGGATCCATTTGCTGGTTCTGGTAGTACGTGTACAGCGGCGCGACAAGAGGGATTTGGGTTTGTCGGTATTGAGTTACAGAGTGAGTATTGCGAGATCGCGCGAAGGCGCGTTGATAGCGTGTCTAAAGTTAGACAACGCAGTTTAGATCGCTTTGAGCCTAGACAAAGTGGGTTAGATAGTTTTAAATAGTGGTACCTAATGGTCCTTGTACGATGCAAAAGATGTGGTCGCGTGTTGATAACACACACGAGTAGGCAGAGGGGGTATGGGCCTGTCTGTTACTGTCTCCGCACCGACCACGCGAATATATTTGATTGGGATTCAGACACGGTAGACGAACATGGCGCTAGAAATTGACAAAATATATCAAGGCGATTGCCTATTGAAAATGGCCGAAATTGACACGGGAACGGTTGACGCCGTGATTACTGATCCGCCGTATGGGATTGATTATCAGTCTGCCCACCGAGTTAGAAGAAATAAGTGGAAACCGAAGATAGCAAATGATAAAGCGCCCTTTGTTTCTTGGTTGGATGGCGCGTTTCGGGTTCTTAAAAACGATTCTTGCTTACTTTGTTTTTGTAGGTGGGACGTGGAGGACATTTTCAGCGATGCTATAATAGATGCTGGTTTCGATATCAGGTCTCAAGTAATTTGGGATCGTGTGATACATGGCATGGGCAGTTTAAAGTCTTCGTTTGGCCCGCGACACGACGTGATATGGTTCGCTACCAAGGGCAATTACGTTTTTCCTGGCGAGCGCCCTGTATCCATATTCCGTGTTCCACGTGTTCCACCAGATAAATTGAAACATCCAAATGAAAAACCGGTTCTTTTAATGAATAAGTTGATAACTGCCGTGTCATCGGAAGGTGATATTATCTTAGATCCTTTTGTGGGTTCGGGGACATTGGCGGTGGCTTGCAAGAATACGAACCGGCGTTTTATAGGCATTGAGTTGGACGCCAAATATGTTGATCTGGCGAACAAACGACTCTTGGCGACTCCTGTTGGGCAGCATTGTTTTAGGCAAAAAAATTTGTTCTCTGGCATTTAGACCGAAAACTTTAAATACTAAAACATAAAAACATTGGTGTGACCTTTAACCATCTTCTAATATATATGGCTAAGTGGTTATAGGCGCTATTTTATTCGGAGAATTAAATGAACATTGGTTATAGACGAGGTCTTGACTGCAGGAGATGCGGTCAAGAGTTAAACGAACAAAATTTTGACCAATACCACTCTGGGATTTGTAATGGGTGTTACAAGGACGGAGAAAGGCAACGATATGCCAATAAGGCGCACGACACTATCCGGTCGTTTGTACATCGACCACGAATGGGGTCTAGACACGTGACCAAAAGCGCAAGTTCTAGCAGTTTCTTGGATCCAGACCAGATGCGTGTGGCTTGTTTTGACATCGAAGCAACCGGACTGACCGGAGATTTCGGGGCGGTACTTTGCTGTGTGATAAAGACATACGGCAGTCCAGAACGCAAAGTTTTCAGTGTGGACTTCGATTACTCGAATCTGTTGTCGTCAGAGAAGGAAATGTTGGTAGATATTAGAGACTGTTTGAGCGAATACGATGGAATTTCCGGATATTACAGTAGTCGTTATGATATCCCGATGCTTCGAACACGCATGATGTATCACGGAATTAGACCAAATATACCGAAAATGAAGCATTTGGATGTTTATTTCACGATAAAAAGAAACATAAACTCCTCCACCAGGCGTATGGAACGTATAGGAGACTTGTTGCGTGCAAATGCCTTGCCCGAACTCCCAGATAAAACAGATCTAAATCCTGATGTCTGGATAAGGGCGACACACGGCAGAAACGCTGGTGCCAGAGATTATATCATAGACCATTGTATACACGACGTTGATTTGCTCGAAGGTATTTTAGTTTATGTCAAAGAGCAGGGATGGGTTCCTGATCGGGTTTTGCGGATGTAGGTTGTTACAAAAAGTATAAATACTATCGGTGTATACTGTGTGCTGGAGGTCTGAAACATGACAGGTAGATTCGTTACTGCGTTCATGTTGAACGCAATGCAACCAAATGGGATTTTGGGGCAACAGCTACGTAGTGGAAAGTCCTACACACAAATGCGTGCAGATATGGACATGATAGACTATGCGTTGCAACAGTTCGAAGAGACAATGATGTCTCAGGTCGATGACAGGTGCAAAGCTTTCCTAAATGAGATATTCGTCGATGTAATGCCCCCTAACGTCGATGGGGCAAGTGTACCCGTGTCGACAGTTGATAGGAAAGCCCACAATGCCGCCAAGGACGCTCGCAGGTACGAAAAAATTGCGTCGGAGTACATTCGTTACTTGGTGAACATACCAGGACTTCGTATGCCAACAAGGATCGAAAACGCACAACCTAGCGTGTGGTGGTCTGACGTAATCGAACGGGTTACGGCATATAAAGTTGGCGAGAAAGCACCACATGTTTTGAATGTGCTTTGTAAGCGTGGAGTTTTTTCCAAAGGAAAGCGACATGTCGAAGGCAGGAAGAGAACCGTATATTGGGTGAATACGGCCTTCTTCCCGGGGTCTACATGAAGACCCCGCAATGTCCGGGATGTGGTGTTGACGTCGCTGAAGTTGTGAGAGCCTTCGCGATAGAAAAAGATGGATATTCACGTTTTGCGTATTTTCAGTGTATGGCTTGCGGAAAAATATTTGAAAGGCAGTATTCTTCGAGGGACCAATAATGGACATTTATGGATTAAAGTTGAACAGTAAAATTGGTAAGATGCCAAAATACAGCAATATCGACGATTGTATGACGGACGTCTTTATAGAACACCCCAATGCGGATTTTAGTGAGTGGCACAACACATCAACCGCATCCTGGATGGACATCATAGAAGAGAATAGGGTGATTGGCGCGATTATGAAGTTGCCTGAGCGGTGGTGATTTAAAGTGATAATCCCTGCCGAGAAGATAGGAACATACGAGCTACATACAGTTGAAACGGACAAAGCTATGTTCACGGAGTGGATGGTTTTTCTGAGCGAGAATTCCACCTACACAACGGACCGCCAAGACTCCGCAGAAATTATAAGCCGGTTGGTTCGTATTGAAAGAAAGTTGAATCCGGTGCCTGGGTTCAGCGACTTGTGATCTCTTTTTTAGTTTTATGTATTCTATTGAGTTAAATTACCCGAGCGAGGCCTGGAAATGGGGTATGGGAATTATTCAGGCGAAGGGATCTTACGTTCTGACTGAAGATAACGTGTGGACGAAAGAGATAACGAATTTACTGATCACAGTGAAGGTGCCGCAAGTGGGGTGGCCCGTCGAAGGCTCTGGCTGGAACATGAACGGTTTGAATGAGTACGCGAGGCAGTTTCTCGATTTCTCGAAAGATACGAAAGGCTTTGACTATCGTTACGGGGAGAGAATGGGCGGACAAGTGCATGAGATTATCAGGCAGTTAGTAGATAATCCTAATACGCGCCGCGCTACGATACACACCTGGATACCGGCTGTTGATTTGTTTGGTAAGAAGCATAAACCGTGTCACGTCGTGGGTGATTTTAAGTTCCGAGGAGGTAGGTTGAATTATACTGCGATATTTAGGAGTCACGACTTCGAGAAAGCATATCCGGCAAACCTCTACGGGATGACGCAGCTTTTGGGGTATGTGGCGGACGGCGCGAACATGCGCGAGGGAAGTGTTACGACGCTAAGTATAAGTGCGCACATCTACCAATAAGTATTTACGCTTGGAGTGCGTAGTATGCGCTATGAAGAAAGTCTTTGATGTCGGGGTCGAAACTGAGTATGGTGTGGTTCGACATTTTGCAGAGATTGCTGAGACGCCCAAACAGGCAATGGACGCGGTATTCGCGTACAGGCATAAGACGTTCCCTGGAAAAGCTGGTGTGATCGTTTCGTGCGTAGAGAACACATGAGTATAGATTTGACTGACGAGTTAGCCGTTGATTCTGAGATACGCAACCGCTACGGCATGACTTTACGTGGTTTGCACGGCTTCTTCGTGAAGAAGATGCGGCGTTACGGTAAAGCATCGTTAGCGGTTATGAGCGCCGAGAAGGAATTCGTGTGTGGTTTTATTTGGGTGGTAAATCCCGATAAGACGGTCTCTGCTCGGTGTTTCAGTAAAGGGAGTAATAAAACTCCCCTCGTAATTGAGTACACGGGTATTGATGGAGCTTGGGAAGAGTATAAAAAGCTAGTTTTGGATAATCTGTAGACCTACCAAAAGCTTTATATACTAGAACTTTCAAATGTAGTGGTAGAACTCTGTTTTTACATATTTTCTGGAAGGATATAATTCGTCCTCTTTTCTGCATGACTTCCAGGGGAGTACTCATATGTTCCCATGAAGAGTTACAAGACTAATGATCGATCTAGGTGTCGTATTTGTGATGCAGAACTTACTAAAGAATCCGCATATGGACGCAAGGACACGTTAAATCAACTACATGCTTTTTGTAAGAAATGCTACTTAGAGATTCAGAAAGAGAGGGCACTGCGGGTTAAGACCGCCCCGTATACCTATCTCGTAGAGAGAGGAGATCATCGACCGTTTCGGTTATATTTTAAGACATTAAGAGAAAAACAAGAATTTATTGTTTCGTGGCACGCACAAATGGTGTGTAGTAATACAGTTGTGTGTGTATCGGATTCTGAGCATCTTCGGGAAGGTTGCTCGTCGATATATGGTGATCCTGATAAGTGTGATGAGTGTGGAGGAAAGTTTCGATACGACTCTCGCGGGTATTTGGTTTGTGAAGAGTGTGGCCTAGTTGCTGATGTAATACCTTTTTATAGGGAAGCACCGCTGCCATTGCTGCAAGGTCGGCACACATGGAACGGTAGTTCTGCGGATTCTCAATGCAGTGATGCGTTTTATAGCAGGGCGTATAACCGAGGATAAATTTACGTTACCTCATTATGTGTTAAACGTTGTCATTGTTGGAAGGACACAAGATGAGGCTCACAGACAGGTATCCGTTCTACCAGAAGCTCATGAAAGGCAAGGGAAACCCATATCATGATGCACAGGGGCATTGGACCAGCAAAGCGAAAGCTGTGGGCATTGGTATAGGCGGTGTTGCAGCAAGCGAAGTAGGAGTATTGGGGGAAGATAACGCTTCCGCGGGTGCTGTCGGAATCGGAAATGTTACGGGCGGTACGCCTGACGTTTCGTCGAACGTGTCTTTCGGGAGTTATTCCCCGACTACAGAAGAGCAAGATTATGTAGGTGGGAGTGTTCCTAAGATGGTGTCGGCTCAGTCTGGAGGTTTGACTGTGAAGTTGCCAGCGGGATACGAAGCACTAGGAACCAAGCTCATAGCGGAATATAACTCACTACCGAAAGCGTTGAAGCGTACAGAGGTGTCTGTTTATTTCTCGTCACATAGCGATCCAAATGACGCTGAGTTATCGAAGTTATGGGGAGCCGGGGTCTTTACGATAGCAGAAACTGTACCAGCAGGAGCGTCACCTTCACAATCGCAGGCGCAGATATATGTTTGGGGTAATGAGAAAGGTCCTCAAGCACTTGACCTGCCAAGTTTCGCACATGAACTAGCACATAATCTTGACGGTGCAAGATGCGAAATTTCGAACGGTACTGGTTATAGAGCTGCTATTGCATCAGATACGGATCACATTAACAAAATGTGGGCTTCCCATCCAGACGTTAGTAAATCATGGAAGACTGCTCTTCAAGGTTCAGATGGGAATCAATACGTATCCGAATATGCAAAGAAAGCTCACGACATACTCGGTGGGAGGGAGGAAAATCGTGAAGACTTTGCAGATTCAGTTAAATGGTGGGTGGAAGACAAGCAAGTTTTAAAAGATCAGTCCCCTGCAAGATTAAAGTTCATAGATTCAATCATGAGGTAACTGTATGAAAACAAAAGAACATATGTTTTATTTCGATGATGCAGGTAATTCTGTAGCCATTGATAAAGCGGTAAAGTTTCGCCGATTAGTAGTCGATGCCAACGGCAAAACCTTAGAAGAGAGCTTCGGCACCATTACATAGAGGTTCAATGGATTCTATTACAAGGAAGAGGGTCATGGAATCGCTTCGAGAATTTCCGGTTGTAGGTGGAACTCTCGTCTTTGATGACGGAGATATGTATGAAACCCAGTGGAGCAACATAAAGGACATGGCCAAGAAAGTGCGCGAAGAGATCGAAGAAGAAAGAAAAGAAGAAGGTCACGATCGTGAATGTGATTGTGATTTCCCAGAAACAGTAGATGGAGATGTACCAATGCCAGAATTGGATTCTGAAGATGATATGGAACCGCCTGCGCGGTATTATGTACAAACTTCCAATCACGGATATTGGTGTAATTCGTATAAGCCGAATCAGATTTTTGGAATCGATCTCATCTGGACACAAAAGATCAAGGGGAAGGACGTCGTTGTGACAGGCACAGTCATGTCAAGCGATATCTCGATATTCGATTACGAAAGCTCCATGACTCTAGAGAAATTCGAGAATATCAGAAAACAGACGTTCGACTATGCCGTCCAGAAGGCTCAAGAAGCGAAACTCGACGCGGATGAATTGAAGTCAGTGAAGAAGAAAGAAAGAGACGATACTGTGGAAGAAGGTAGGTCTTCCGCTGATTCTGTCATGAAGAGTTACCAATGACTTCTATAAACATTGTTAATCGGTATATGATCTCGGAAGAGTCGAGGTGGTGGGCAGCAGTAGAAGAGGAACTCGCCGAGATTGAAGAGTTCGCTCCAATCGTACCCTACGAGGAATCCCACTACTACAAAGATATGCTCAGGAGACAATCAACACCGATGAAAGTTCACCTTGATCTTGATACCCGAGTCGACGTCATAATTGACATGCTAGCCAATTCCCGCATGAATATCCCCTACATAATTAAGATGGCAAACAAACTCAAGGTGAAGTGTGCGCACAGATACGACCTTGAAAAGAAGATAACAACTGCTATTGTCGATCGCAAGAAAAAGGAAGAAGCCCGCCTAAAAGAACTCGAAGCCATGATCAACATCAAGCCGAAAGGTGGATACGATGGATGATCCCGGATTGAGAGAGGATGGTTGTACACACCTCAAGATACGACACACAGAAGACAAAATAATCTGTGTGGACTGTGGTTACGTCTTCGAGGAACTCAAATGTCAACTGTAGTTTTCGCGGAAATATACAGCGCACAGCTGGATGAACCTTTAGAGATGTGTGCATCCAATTTATCGGAGGTTATTGATATGATAGATAGCCTCCCGGAAAATTTGTTTTTCGATTTCTATATTGATTCGTTCGATGAAGAGTGCCCGACGCTGCAAGAATCTTATAGTGCGCTCGGCCAGAATTCCAAGGAAGACGTGAAAGACTTCGCTATACATATATGGGCTATGATGGAAGACAACAATGAGTTCTGAAATAAAGGACGCCTTACTTCTAGCAGCTGACAGATACGAGCGCCGAGGTAATGGCGAGACAATTAACGACTCGTGTCCGGTCTGTAATGCCACAGAGGGCAACTGCATGATATGTCCCATTGGTAATAGCTGCCGAGGATCCCCGGTCATGGAATACTTGACTGGAGGCAGGCTTCCAGAAAAGGCGTTCGAAGCAGCGGCGTATCTCCGAAAACTGGCAGACGACCAAAAGCTTTAAATACTGATAGCACGTTTAACTTTTGATGGTAGACTTCGACGGAACCTCATTGAAGCAAAGATGTATCGTCATCGCTGATTGTCACGGAAGTCCACACCTCATCGGTAACGCATTGGATCACGCCGATTACAAGAAGGATGTCGACAGGCTCGTCTTTGCCGGTGACTTCTTGGATATCGGTAAATCTCCCGGCGATTGTTGGCGCTTTCTCAAACAAAACGATGCCGAAATGCTCTGGGGCAACCACGAACTCGCGATTGTCCTTGGACAGCAGATCGGACCTCAGGACGCGGTTAGTTGGGACTTCTTAAATCCGCTACGTGCAAACATGGATCAGTTCTCGATTGCCGCGGATCACGATTGCGTACTTATAACACACGCCGGCCTTTCGAGTAAATTTGACAAAGAGTATCAGGGAATGAGTGCCCACGAAATCGCATTAGAGTTAAACGATGGCCGAGAACTCGGGGAATGGTGGTCAATGGACTCGCCGGTTTGGTTCAGGCCGATTAAAACAGAACCATATCATGGATTAGTCCAGGTGGTAGGGCACACCCCTCAATCTTATATAGAGCATATACCCGATTTCCATGTAATTGATCCATGGTCTCCAATCAGTTTCGGCAAAGACAGATACAGATACGCAGTAATTGAAAATAATACGGTTACGGTTCATGATTCAGTGATGGATGACCTAATCAGGAGGATTATCCGATGAAGTGTGAAATTTGTGGAACCGAGGTTGATGATATTGATGCACCAACCTTCCATGAATCGATAGGAAGAGATGGAGAAATCCATCAGGTAAGTGAAGAAGAAAGTCTGGTACTAGGTATTGTCTACCGGATGGATCGAAACATGATTGCTCCTTCCTGTAAGAAGTGTAATTCCTGGATCAGATTGCCGGTGTAGCATAGTTTGGTTTAAATGCGGACGGCCAGTATAATATTTAATTACCAGTCGTGATGCACGCAATGCGTGTAGATGACCGATTTCTGGAAACCGTCAGATCGGGAGTTCGATTCTCCCCACCGGCTTGAGGTGAATATGAGAACAAAATGTCCAAAATGTAAGAGCGAAAGCCCGGTTGCTTTCAGTTCATATATTGTAAAAGGCGGCGTGAATGTACTCTACCAATGCAAGGCATGTGGTAAAGTATTCTCTCTGAAGTTTGAAGACGAAGTGAAAGAGGATTAACTCAATGAAATGCCCGAACTGTGATAGTGGGAATATTTTCGCATTCGGTATAGATAGGTACTACGTATTTTTCCAGTGCGACGATTGCAAGGAGGTTTTCAAGGCAGATAGTGGTAAAGTTAGTGTAACCCATTAAATATTTTTGGTCGTGTAATATAATGGCCCATTATATCGCCCTGTCACGGCGATTATCAGGGTTCGATTCCCTGTGCGGCCGTGCGGATCGCAGGAACAAAATTGCCGGTTGAGCCGTCCGTTAAGCGACACCGGAGATGCTTTTGACGGAGAATCCTGCAAACCCGAACAATCGGGGAGAAGATTTAATATGTTCGTTCCTCTGAAGTTAGAAGAGGTCATCTGGGAATGCACCCTCAAATGCAATGGTAACTGTGATTATTGTGGATCCAAGGATGTGCTCAGGAGCAGCAACCCGAGTGCAGGTACCACACGCAAGATCGCACAACAGATAGCAGACTACGGTGTCAAGATATGTACTCTTAGTGGTGGCGAGCCCGGTTGCTTGCCGACCGCACAGTTAGACGAGATAATTGAAATCCTAACAAACGGTGATGTAGATGTCCGAATAGTCACTAATGGACTGGTGCTGAATAACCGCACTCTATATGGAAATCTCGATCTTGTGACTACGATCGGTTTATCCATAAATGAACTCGGTCAAGGACTCTGGCTCGACCACCTTGGATCTATCCGTGATAGGGTTACAATCGTAACGAATTTCGGAACGCATAACATCTGGGAGTTCGACAAGATAGCTAAGATCGCCGGACAATTCAACTGTTGGCAGGTACAGCTAACAATGGGTAAGTTTATGCTGCCTCCAGACGGGATATCCCATCTCAGAGAGAAGATCCGAGAACTTCCGTCCAACGTCAGGTACATCCTTTCGGATAACCTGCAAGACGTGCATGAGTGTTCCGCCGGAATCAGTTCGTGTGGTATAACCGCAGACGGTCAAATCGTAGGCTGTCTATCAGAGAGAGCAACCTATCCAGAAGGCGGAGCCTACATAGTGGGTACAATATCCGATAAACAGAGTCTCTGTGACATCTGGGAAACCGGGTTCAGAGAAATCCGTTTCAGGGGTAATCCGCGTTCATGCAGAGATTGTATAAAGTATCCGGAATGTGATACCAAGACTCCAACCCGGAGACAGAAACCTATACTCGATGTACCAGGTACGCCGTGTATTCCATACATACCGTATGAACCGTACATTCCGGACGAACCACGCATCGTAATGTACGGAACCGGTGATGATTTCGAACGAACCACAGTCTACGGTGTCAGACCATGGACGTCTCGCCCGAGGACCATTGTGTATGGAACGAGAACAACCTACACGAGTGGCACGGGTCCTTGACGGCTGCCCTTAATTTTTGGAGGTTACATGAAGCTACATGACGATATGACGAGTGATGGAGAAGACTGCGACTGCGGAAGCTGTTGCTGCGGTAGTGAGGCACCTATCGGTCTAAGGACATTCAGTGGTGTGATTGCCGGCGGGTTAATTGGATTTGTGGTTGGTGGCGTTCCCTGGCTCTTCCTTGGACTCTTAGCTGGTTTGATTATTGGCGGCGTGGCAGATTTGGATGCGTATTGGAGCAAGTGATGCAATGAATCTACTCTGCGTTAACTGTGTTCATTACTCTCGCTCCGATATAATTAGCTTCGCTCATATATGCAACAGGAATGTGGTAACCACACAAAAAGTGAATCTTGTAACAGGAAAATTAGAGAGTCAAAGCACTGGAACCTATCTAGACTGCAATAAGGAGAGGAATGACGACTACAAAATGTGGGATGAAGTTAGCAAGAGTTGCATGGCGTTTGATATTTGTGGCACTATTGGTAGGTTTTGGAAGCAGAAACTTCAGGAAGATGTATGAGAGGAGAAGAAGCAGCAAGGATATTCGGCAAAATAGTTGATGACGTTATGAATACTCCTAATGATGTGTTGCAGAAACGTTTAGAAGAAGCTGAGACAAAGAAGAACGTCATGCAATACAAAATGGCAATTGTTGTGCGTGCAGACGTCCCAATGTCACCCGCGAAGATGGCCGTACAGGTGGCGCACGCAGCGGTTGGTTGTGTTATGTCTCTGAACTTTGATGATGATTCTAAAGCTTGGTTTATTGAAGGTCAAAAGAAGATAATTCTGCGTGTACCGGATTTAGAATCCCTTAAGAAAGTCGAGGTCAAAGCAGACGAGCACGAACTTCCGAATTATCTGGTCGAGGATTTCGGCCTTACTGAGTTGGATCCGGGTACAGTCACTTGTCTGGGAATTGGTCCTGCTTCTAATGAGCAAATGAAACCAGTCACGGGAAGATTGAGATTGTGGTAAAGTTCGAAGAATTGCCGGAGTGGCGACAGGAACAGATAAAGAAGTGGGTCGATAGTCTAGGCACTTTCAGGGTAGGTAACAAAGACGTTCTGTTTGACGTCAATGCCACTGATTGGGCAAAACCGACCGTTCTACAGAAGTTTTGGCATTGGATTGGCGAAATCGGAGGAATGAATGACCGCAAACGATGAGGAGATAAGGCGATTATCGGAATTGCTCGACGAGAAGCAACTCAAGGAAATGCAGGAGGCGTATCCCTACTTTGAGAGACACGATAAAGAGGAGGCTCTTTCTATAAGGTGCCCGGGATGCGGCTCTGATTTCCTTATTGAAAGGTGTGCCTTGAAGTTTCACGCGCATGCGCCTCTCGGCATGTACGTAGACGAGGTTTATGAATGTAGTAAGTGCTTCAAGTATGTTCAAGTTATTTATAGGTACGATAAGACGGTGATACTATGAGAACTCCAGAAAATTATAGGTGCTCGGAATGTGGAGCATTCGGCGTGAAGTTGTGGCGAGAATATCAGACGTTCGCAGATCATATCCACTTGAAATGCAAGGATTGTTCGGTGAAGGAGCAGAAGATCACAGATCAAGAGAGCCTTGTTAATACCGATCAGATAGGCTGGAGGGTGCCTGCGTGCCCCACAGACGACGGAACATATTGGGGGTACACGTCTGTTCCTCAAGATGTCGTTGATTGGTGGAAGAGCTTACCGGTCTCCCCGAAAAGCTCATAAAACAATATATTTTTTATCCAAAGTATTATAGCAGTAAGTGAATTTAAGATGAATGTTACAGTTGCGACTTTTGCGACCGACAAAATACATAATGGTACGGTCGCGTCACTCTTGTCTCTTGGCCTACCCGCGATACAGAATGGCATCAACATCCAATACTCCATAGGTAGCGGGCCTTTGATTGAGAAGGAACGCTCTATACAAGCTACCTGGTTCCTGGATCATCCGGAAATCTGTGGAGACGTCCTGATGATGATCGACAGCGATATCATATTCTTTAATCCGTGGGATTGCCTGAATCTGATTATTACGTGTGCGAAGCTCAAGACGTTAATTTCCGGCGTTTACGTGGTGAAGACGTTTCCACCAAAGCTTCTCGTGAATCAGTTCGAATTCGATAAACGCCCTATCTACATGAACCAGGGCCTCCGCATGATGAAGTATGTGCCTACTGGATTCCTCGCGATACCTAGATGCGCCTTAGAGGATGTGGCGGGAACTATGCGCAGAATAAAGGGCCGCGGAATACCGTTCTATCCACTATTCGCGACTATGATAATGCATGGGGAAGAAGAGGATACTTATCTGGGCGAAGACTATGCATATCCTATTGATCCAAATATGTTAGTATTAGGATCTGATTTTTTGTGGAAAGAGGCTAAAAGTTACAAAATTGGAGACACAATTTTAGGGTTTGATGAAAACGCGATACGTGGTTATAGGTATCTTAACCCCACAACGATAACGGATGTAATTCACAAATACCTACCTGTATGGAAAATAAAGACAACGGTTGGTGAGATCGTAACAACCGCTGATCATCCATGGCTCGCGAAGAGAAATTGGCGAATTTCTACTCATTCTAGCCATGTAAAATTAGGCTTGCCGCGTAAATGGGATTGGATACGTACTGATCAACTTCGAACAGGAGATAACATTTCAATGCCTGTTAGATTTAGTAGTAATCCTATACAAAATCGCGATTACATGATTGGTTACTTAAAGGGTATATGGGACGGAGACGGAACCATATGTTACAGAAAATTTGGTGAATATGGACAAGACGCTACGTTAGGACAAACAGATACTGAAGGCATTGAAAGAGTCAAACAATACCTCTCAGAATTGGGAGTTGCTTACACTACCTCCGTTCGTACGTTCGACGGACACCCAACCTGGAAACCATTACATTCGATACGTATAAGAAGGACAGAAGAATTTGGTAAGTTTATTCGGTTACTTGAGGAAGAGATAAATGAATTAAACTACATGAAAGGGTATCTTGCAGGGTTTTTTGATGCTGAAGGATGTAACAGAACTTCGCTGACAGTTGCCAATAAAGACCGAACGAAGTTGGGTAAAGTAAGTTCATACCTAAACGTGTTGGGAATAGAACATAAAAGCATCGAAAAGAAAACTGTCGATCTAGGTTGTATCTACATTTATAGAGTAACAGATATTATAGATTTCTTTGTTAAGTGTCAACCCGCGATTAAACGTAAATGTGTTTTGAAAGATAGAACGTTAAAACACAACGATGTTAAGGTTATTGGACTTGAACAACAGAGTATCAAACAAGATATGGTGTGTTTAACAACTTCTAGCCACACGTTTATCGCTAATGGATTCGCATCTCACAATTGTGAGCGGGCCAACGCTTTCGGCTATTATCCTCTGCTTGATACTAATACGCTGCTTTATCATACTGGCAGCTACGATTATAGTGTAAAGGATGGTGAAGGTTAAATGGAGATAACGGACGAGCCCGTTCACGAGGAGGTAATATGTTAGAACCAACATGCGAGTCTTGCAAACATAGCAAAAGGATGATTGTCACTAGAATGCTCACCGGTTACAAATATGAAGCATGCGTGTGCGATGAAGCATTTCGAAGAAAGGCAAAATTTCCGGAGGATGTGTTTGAATGTCGTTCAGAGAGGGATTATACTTTCCTCGTAGATATCGCCGTGAATTGTTGTGGGAAACGCGGTAGATGGTGGGCACCCAAGGATGGTAGCAAATGAGAGATTACATTAGAATTTATTTGAGAGATCCTGTTATATACGACAACCATAGAGATGACATTCTCGATATAAACGAAACAGATGGGTTGAACGACTACCAGGTAAATGAACTGCTACTTGAAGATCAATTCCTCAGATTACAGAGGGATGAATCGGTATTTATTAGGACCTCTGAAATCATAGGTTGGGCTCGCATCAAAGGAGATTGATGTCCTGCATTCACGAAGTCACCACAACATGTGCTCTGCCTGGATATTTGCCGGTGACACATTTTTGCATACTTAGTGATGAGGTGTGTCTGCACTATTGGTTGAAAGACTTTCCTTATGAGGATTGTAATAACTACGTAGAGTGGTTTCACGACGTATGAACAGATATTATGTGTTGATTAGCGGGGTCGTAGACGTTATCGGGTATTTAGAGGTGGAGGCGGATAATGAAGACGACGCAAGGACCATTGCTGAGTCATTCGATCTTGCAAAGATTAGGGTTAACGATTTGAAGGACTTGGATATTACTTCCAATATTGGAGATGCTGAGATAGAGGAAATCGGGGAAATGTAACTTACGTGCAGAGTAGTGTGACGCGAAAACCGTACTTTACGAAACATTTATAAAGTAGAGAGAAGAATCAAGTAGGAGCAAAAAATAGCAATGATAACCGCTTACAAGTTCAGGTTATATCCAAATAAACAACAAGAGACTGTATTAGGTGCAACCTTGGAAACTTGCAGGCACCTCTATAATGAAGCTCTAGCAGCAAAGAAAGAAGCGTGGGAAGACGACCATACCAACGTTTCATACGTTGATATGAGTAAACAGGTATCAGCGAACAGGAGGCGCAACCCATACCTGAGTCCCATATTCGCTCACGTTCTTAATGATCCCTTGAAGAGATTGGATAAAGCATTTAACAACTTCTATAGACGTGTTCGTGAAGGAGCCAAAGAGAAAGGATATCCGCGGTTTAAAGGTAAGGATAGATATAATTCATTCACATACCCTGACGCTGTTAGAGGCTACAAGATTGAAGATTCTAAGTTAATCCTATCCAAGATAGGACCTATCAGGATCTTTAAGCACCGTGAGATAGAAGGTACTGTGAAGACCTGTACCATCAAGAGAGACGGAACTGGCAGATGGTACGCTATCTTTGTATCTGAGATTTTAGAACCATCTAAGGTAGCACCTAGAAGAGTTTTAGGAGTGGATCTAGGCATAACGCACGCTTTAACCACGTCTGAAGGAATAACCTTCGACTATCCAAGGTATTATGCTCAAGCTGAGAAAAAGAATAGAGCTGCTAATAAATCATTAAGCCGCAAAATCAAAGGGTCCAAGACTCGGAGAAAAACTAAGGTCAAACTAGCTCAAATAAGTAGAAGGGTAACCAACCTCAGAGAAGAATTTTGTCATCAAGTGTCTAGGAAGTTGGTAGATTCATCAGATTTAATAGTATTTGAAAATTTAAACATTGCTGGAATGATGAAAAATCATCATCTAGCTAAACATATTCAAGATGTATCTTGGGGTAAACTAATACAATATACGCAAAGCAAGGCTGAAAGGGCTGGCAAAAGTGTAGTATTAGTCGATCCAAGGTACACATCGCAGAATTGTTCAAAGTGTGGACAGATAGTACCTAAAGAACTATCAGAAAGGGTACATAGTTGTCATCATTGTGGTCTAATATTAGACAGAGATCACAATGCAGCCTTGAACATTCTAACCCTCGGACTGAGGGAGTTAGCCCGTGGAGATAGCGCCTCCGGCATTGGCATACGCCAGTGTAAGCGTGCCGTCGCTGAAGCGGGAAGCTCTGGTCTTTAGGACAGAGAGGAAGTCACCGAAAAGTGTACGTATTCCAAGACCCGACGGTTCCTGTCGATCTGCTCGCGCATGAAGCCGCGCACGCCTACGATGAAGAGCACGCGAAGGAAGGTCGTGACTGGTCAGTACAGAGTGCGTGGAATAATGCCATCGTGAACGACAGTCGGCAGGGAGCTGGTAACGTACCCGGGCACACTTATGACACTTACTCGCAAACTGAAGACCTCGCTTACAGTGTGCAAGACTACTATAAAGATCCTGGTGGGTTTTCTAAGCGGTTTAAGAACCGCGCGAAAGTGATAAATGATACTTTTAAGGTGAAAATAAAAAAGAATTCATTGCTGTGACTCCCAACTGGGCTTACGGTCATCAGCAAAGAACTCCTTGCTCTTGTTCTTCTTCAGGCACGCATGCATTAGGTACTGGTTCCAGACCGTGAACACCTGTCCGCATATGCTGCAACCAATCTCGCCGAGGTCGTTTAGGGTGTTCTCGTTTCCAGAGAGCGCGTTGCAGTCCGCGCACAAGCCTACCTCACTCTCGTAGTCGCCTGTTTCGCGGGTCCTCTTCCCGCATGTTCTGCATACATACACACCGGATCCCATCGATCCTCTTGAAAATCTCCTGTTGTCTCTCATAACTTATTTCACCTCACTACTTACTATATAGCGTCGTGAGTATTTAATACTTTTGGTTCAGAGAAGTCTGTTTAAAATAGAAATGGTGATAAGGACGCCGTGCCGTAGCGCGTTTCATTTCGGGGAACCTGGCGGTCTGCCCTAATGACGTAACCCAGACACACGGCGGTATCGGAGTGCTTCACACACTCCGCGAGTAGAAGTTCACGCTTGTCTAACTTCTTACTTGCAAATACTACATACGCGGTGTGAGTATTTATAACTTTCGGTCCTCTTACACTGACTTCTCTTCTTTTAGCTCCTTCCAATCGTTACATAGGCACTGTATGTGGTTATCCTTTATTTTGAGGAGGGTCTTAGCATCTGGTACCTTGAAGGTGACGTTTCCGAAAATGAGGTCTTCGCAGTGAGCTTCTTGCAGGAGGGCGTACTCGTCGCCGCACCACACGTCGTGTACGAAGATCTCAAGCGTGAAGTTCTTGAGGAAAAACCTGAGGAACATATTGTTGCCAATTCCCGTGACTGTCTCCATCCGGCCATGCGAACGAAGGGCAGCGACGATTCTGTTGGTTTCTTCATAGTCACAACAGATGTCAACGTCCTTTGTGGAATCTTTCATCCGGTGATGCATCCAGGCGGCACCGCTGATCAGGTACACGGTGGTAGTGGTATGAACTTTCTTGCCAATGTACTCGAGGTCAGCCATAAGTTCTGCTATGTTGTTTATCATCTAAAATCGTGTTTATGTAGTTCTGGTGGTACTTATAGTTTTTGGTGCTTTTTGCGTTTTACGTTTCCTTTAACTTTGAAGAGGTAACTTAGGTTAAGTGGTATCCATGACTACAATCACAAAAGAAGCCATAGAATATATACGTCTGAACAGTTCCATGACTTCTGCGCAACTTCGTATCGACATCAAAAAGAAGTACGGAGTCGATATCAGCGAAGTAGCAGTGTGGAAATACATGAAGAGAGCACGGGATGCCGCAGAGGAAGCAACGAGAACAGCAGACGCCCACATTTCCAAGAAGATCTCACAAAGAGTCGATGAGAAAGTCATCGACTTTATGACAATGATGGAAGGAGAGATCATAACCTTGCATGATGCGCTTCAAGGAAGGTCTTCGAAGATCGAGATTCATAAGGACTTCGACAAAGACGGAAATCCCACCGACCACATGTTCATCAGGGACTACATCGCCGTCGAAAAGGCCTTCCAGGACTCCCTCAAGAACTATGTAGCGTTGCGCCCATCCATCTCCACGGTGAAAATTGAGGGCCTCGGAACCCCGCAAGCGGAAGAAGAGTTCCTCAAGAGCTTGACTGATGAGGAGCTTGCTGCGTTAGAAGCGATATCCAAGAAGCGCGAAAAGGTAGAAACGAAGGACACTGAATGATATTCCCTTTAGAAGTTTTCCGCGACACTTACATCACCCGCATAGAAATCGAACCAGACACCGTAGAGCCTCATCAAGCGGGCCTTAACATAGACGCCCTCCGGCAAACGCGCATGATACCCTACCAAGAACGAGTGTTTATCACCAACTTCGACGGGAAGAACGGCCCAATTTTCTTCCAACAGATGTATCAGATAGTACCGCTCGAATGCGACATCGCGACGTCCGGCGAAGTTGTTATCAACGAGCCAATTTTTGAGGACGGAAGTTTAGTGGTCATAAATGATGTACTGCGAGGTATGCTGTGAAAGTAACCGACACGTATTCATTCTACCAGAAACTCAACTCGGATTGTCCGGACGCAGAGAAAGTAGGTTCTGGTAGAGGATCTTGTTCTGGCGGCTCCAGCAGTAAAATCGATCCTCCTCCAAATGCCGGCAACTTGAATAATGACGAAAAGTACTCGAAGTTGCGCGACACACTAAAGAATACTGCCAAAGTGTTCGAGAATAATGACGACTTGAAATCCTCGATCAAACAATACACAGAATATTCATATAGCGATGTAAATAAAAACTTGCGTAGTATGTCAGAAGAAGAAACGCAAAATTATATCAAGTCTAACCCAACCAGCATAATATCGAGAATAGATGCAGCTTTCAAAGATCCTAGCGCAAAGTTGAACGACGATGTTACACTATTTACTGGCATTAACATAAAAAATGCATATGGCAACATTTCTAAAGACATGAGATCCTTTATAGATAGTGCTCAGACGAAAGGTGCTGTAATCGACTTTAAAGGGTATAAATCAACAAGTGCTGCTGAAAGTCCTGCATACAAATTTGGCAGTGTCATACTCGAACTGGATGCTCCGAAAGGCACAAAAGCTATTTATATCGGAAAAGTCAATGAGCATCTAGGTTATACCGGCCAGGAAGAATCTGAAGTGCTATTGGATAGAAACTCAAAGGTGATGATTACAGACCCTATTAAACCGGTAGATGGTTTTTCCGGCAAGTTCAAAGGAAAAGGAATGATCATATCATGAAAATAACTGATGGATACAAATTTTACCAGAAGCTCAGTTCCAACTGCCCGGACGATGAAAAATCGGGCAATGGACCTGGATCTTGTGGCGGTGAGAAAGGTGGAGAAAAAAGTGGCTTGATAGGAGGATTGAAAGGTCTATTCGGAAAGAAAGTTACCGAGGACGAGACAAAACATCCCCTTACAAGTGGAGACGAGAAAGCGAGTAACAAATACTACCGTGCATACGATTCGAAAGATATCAAACCATTAACCGAAGAACATGCCAAGAGTATGAACGACGCTGATCTCAATAAGCACATCACCCTTCACCAGGATGCTATTAAAGAAGGACAGACTAGGACCTACGACAAGGGAAGGTACTCAGAGAACGTCAACGCTTACAAACAGAACCTTCAGAAACTAGCTAACGAAAGAGATCTCCGGGATCAGCCAAGAAAGGCAGAGGAACAGAGATTAAAGGCGGAAAACTTCGAACGATATGGTCCAAGGTCTATGACCGAAGGAATGAAAGTGGTTGAGGGGTCGCATCACTCCGGGTTTAAACCAATGTTCGGCTTTAAGATGCTCGAAAAGGGCGCGTCATTCCACCAGAAACTAGATTCTAACTGTCCCGATGCAGAAAAGACAGGGAGTGGTCCCGGGTCATGCGGCGGCGGGCAAACCAAAGGAAAGTTCACCTTTAAGAAAGTGATTCCTACTGGAAAGTACAAATCTTTTGAGACAGAGAGCCACGACATCAAGCACGAGGGAAAAGTCGTTGGCTCTATTCAAGAGTTAAGAGGACTTGGAACTCCACCTGAGGAAGTAGGAAAACACGCCGTGGGTTTCATGGTCAAGAAAGAAGCTACAGAAAAAGAACCCTCTAATTTTAAGTGGGCGCGAATAAAACAAAAATTCGACACCTCCGATGACGCCAAAAAGTGGATAGGCGAAAACACCGACAAGCTACATAGAATATTGGACTTACATCACGCAGAAAGATAGGAGAAATTATCATGATCGAAACACTAATCACAATCATATTTTGGCTCGGATGCACATACTACGTATACCGAGACTCAGAACTACGACCGCACAATCGAGCAGCATGGACAGTTTTCACGTTCTTCCTGCCGGTAATCGGCATAATCGCCTGGCTCATCTTCCGGAAGCCCAAAACGATGAATGGATGACCGTAACGTTTATAAACTTATACGCATATCAAGTATTGAGGTTTAAGAAATGACAAAAAAGAAAGAACGAGTGACTGATACTTATCCCATATATCAGAAGCTGAATTCGAATTGCCCGGATGCGGAAAAGAACGGGAGTGGACCAGGTTCGTGTTCAGGTGGAGCTGCAAACAAAGGAGTGGACATTACAACGAAGGGTCAAAAAAGAGTCTATGAAAAGGGAGATAAACAAGCCATTCTCAGACAAAATCCCGTCAATGGATTACAGGACGTCACAACTCCTCATAACGGCATAACCAAAGCGTTTGTTTCTCCCGATGCCGCTCATAAATATGCAATTGACGCGGTCTCAGATGTTAAAGAGGTGCCTGATATCGTCAAAATCGTGGGCAACCCATTTGAGAAAGCAAAACCAGAAGAGCCCGGCGAGATGTGGTACAAAGGCACCACGAAATTACCAAGCGGTGTCTCTGTGAAAGACTATGGAAGTGGCAAGTCTGAATTCCGTATGGGCAAGAATTCCGCGGTCGTTGAACCCAATGGCAATAAAAGCCTTCCATACGGTGTGTATGGCATGAGTGAAAAACACCCCGACGGAGAAACGAAAAGTTTCACTACCAAACAAGAAGCACACCGAGCAGCCGAAGGTTATGCCAAACGTGGTGAGTTCGGTCAAGGGGGGAGCGCCAAGCAACTGGGTCTGAGGCGAGGAAACGCATATACAGCTCCTGCTGGAAGCAAAGAATCTCACGGAGAGCACGAAACTCCAACGAGGTTGGTTCCTCTGAGGTATCGGAAATAGGGTTTGAGGTTTATTATGGCAAGCAAACAAGCGAAAAAAGTGACTGACGGTTATCCGTTTTATCAAAAGCTCGACTCTAACTGTCCAGACGCTGAAAAGACAGGATCGGGACCAGGGTCATGTGGTGGAGGAGCTGACAAACACGAAGGTAAAGTAAGCGAACTCAAAGCCAAAATCGACGCAAAACTAAAAGAGCTGGATTCCAGTAAAGGCCCGTTACAATCAGCGGCATTGAGACGCGAAATAAACAATCTAAAATATCAGCATCAAAGTCTGGTTGCAAAGGAAGGTAAGGGCAACGGTAATACACCCGCTGATGCCGCGACTTCCGCGAAGTCCGACTACATAGATCACCATGAACAGGTACTGAAGAAGGAAGTTCAACCGGGCGGGAAGACCGTCTACACCCGTGAGGACGCCAGTAGATCAGCATCCGTTGTCAAGAGCGAAAAATATAAAGGCGCATATGACACTGTACTTGATACCGGACACGTCCACGAGGGAAGATCACAAGGTAATGCCCACACCATAGCCAAAAACTATGCAGCTTTTGGTCAAATCGAAAGACCAACCAAGGCGGCACGTTGGTAGGACACTATGACCAACAACACCAAGGTAACAGATAGTTACCCAATATACCAAAAGCTCGACAGCAATTGTCCGGACGCGGAAAAGAGCGGTTCTGGGCCAGGATCTTGTTCCGGCGGAGCAAAAGACACCTCCCAGAAACCCGTAAGAGTGGACAAACTTTCAAACACACTTCATCGGTATGTCGGCGAAAAAGGAAGACAGGCATATGTGCAGGCGCAGTCGAGAAGCGTTACATACAACGGGCACTGGAAATCGAACCACGACACCATAGAAGAAGCGCACGCCGCGGCAAAGAAGTACGCAGAGACCGGCGAAAAACCATCTTTGCTTCAACCGGTTAACCACGTATACGTTCCTGAGAGAAAGAGAGCAAACGGAGGCGAGTAAGTATGACGAAACACAGAAGGCTCGTCGATAATTATCCCTTCTATCAAAAACTCGATAGTAACTGCCCAGATTCGGAGAAGTCAGGATCAGGACCTGGGTCCTGCGGCGTATCCGAAGGAGCCAAGAACACGCGAGATTCCTACGTCAAAGAGTTACTGAAAAAATACCCACCTGGTTCTGGGTTGGAGCCGACAAAAGAAGAATACGACAAGATCCGAGAGTTGGATGATAAAGTAAAAGAGGAATTCCGCAAAAACCAAGAAGAGAAGGACGCCCCAATGAAATCAAAAGTAGACGCATGGGCTGATAAAATAACCGGCGGCTATGATAAAGCCGAAAAGGCATACAAAGAGAAACACAAGGTATGAGGAAAACAGAATGACAGAGATAGCAAAACCGAAGAAGAAAGTAACCGATGGTTATGTTTTTTACCAGAAACTCGATTCAAATTGTCCAGACGCAGAGAAATCAGGTAGTGGACCTGGATCGTGTGGTGGAGGAGCAGGCCAAAAAGGCGGTAAGGGACCCAGGTCATCCAAGACCAAGTGGGAGAAAGTGAATCAACCCACTACCAAGACAGGAAATGTGACTGTTGTCGGGGACAAAGGGGCGCAGTCTTTCCATTACAAGAGGGGCCAAGAAGTCGGAGAAGGCAGTAACATGAAGGGAACGTTCCAAATAATGAGCGACTCGGATCTCCAAAAGAGTGCCCGCGAGGAAATTCTCAAGCACAAACTAGCGGACGACGTGACCTTCTTTAAGGACGGCACAATCATGGCAGAATCCGATATCAAAGATGTTTTGAAAAGTATGAAGGAAACAGGAACTAAGGTAACTAGTCCCGGTCAATATTTCTCGAACAGATTCACTGGCATCGCTGATACTATAACCGCGGATGTTGATAAAGGCGCAGGAAAAGTGTACGCTCATTTGTTGCCTTATAAGTTCCCGAAAGACTGACAGAGAACAGGTACGTAGCAATGACGCACAAACATGCGAAAAGAGCAACTGATGGGTATTCCTTCTACCAGAAGCTCGACAGTAATTGCCCCGATTCCGAGAAATCCGGTTCAGGTCCAGGATCATGTTCTGGTGGAGCAGACAAACAACGCGGGACTTCCGAATCTCATATGGGACAACGAATCCAGACTTTGAAAAACCCAGACGGAACGACCACATATTCACACGCAAGCGGAAGGGCCGCAACTGTCGGTGAGGACAAAACCGGCAAATTTGCTGTTGAAGACGAGCAAGGCCGTATAATGAAAACAAACGACGAACATGCGGCACATTTCTATGCAAAAACATGGGCAGCGATAGGCAGCGAAGGCGTTGGTAAGCCTGTAGCTGAGACTAAACGCAACTTCTATGATACTCCCGGGTATCGTATGGGCCAGAGACAAATCGAGCAAGCAAAAGCCCGCGGAGAATGGCGGGGAAATCCTTATTAGAGGACGGGATGACGAAAAAAGCAAACAACCGTTGTCCCTTTCCTAAATCATTTTCCTAAAAGCAAGTATCAGCATTTGCTGATACTTCTTAAGTACTTGTTCATAATACACTATAACAACTTCTTACTCTAATCTAAATATAAATAGCTATATAAGCTATTAGCTTATTAGACTATATATACGTTAAGTACAGCTATAAATATAGCTGTACGCAGTACAGAGAAAAAATATGTAGAAGGGGGAGTAGGGGCGTTTACAACGATGCCTCAAAATTTCGCTCAATGAACCAGGTCCTCGCGTCTAACAACGCCACTGCTATCTCCTCTTTGCTCACCCGGAACCAACAGTCTTTAGATACGTTAAGTAATTCTATTATAGTATCTACAAATTTGTTGGCGTCTTGGCGGTCATAGAACCCAGGAGCATCCACTAATGTGATATCTTCTGAGGCACCCAATCGGATGTCAGATAGGAGGCGATCAACATTTGTGGTCACTGAAATCTTATAGATCCCAGACTCTGCTGATAGAATACATACCCGACAGATCTTGTTATTCCGGGCAGGAGCATTCTTTCTCGATTCTTCTTTTTCCCTTCGTTTTCTCTCCCTAACCGCTTTATCACTGAGTTCTGGATGCACTTCCGGTACTACCATCCTGGAAGAAGCCTCAAGTATCTTTGCGCTGATCTCATCGAATGCTTTCTCGTTCGACGTCTTTGCAGGGTACGCACTACTGTCCGCAATCCTAGTTATCGACATATTCGCTGTGCGTTATTCCTCTTACTATATAAACTCTTCGGCTATTCCACGAGCGTAAGCTTTAAATACTCAAGCCACGTCGTAACACCAACTACAAAGGAGAAACCGCATGAGAACCAAGAAATACGTAGGAAACATATCCGGTCGCACAATGAGAACCGCGATCAAGAAGGCCCTGGAAGTGCGACCAGAAGCGAAACGCCTATTCATCGAGACAGACGGCAATGATGTCGCATTCGTCATCCATGTGAAAGATGAGAATGGAGAGAAGCACGACGTAACCGTTCACAAAATAAAAGTGAGAACCCCGGAAGACGTGCGAGAAGTAGAACCAACAGACGAACTTTTCGATAATCGCTACCCCATTTGCGCAAGTATTCCAGCCATCTTGGAATGTGGAACTTCCTACACGAACTGCCTCGGCGAGCGTACTCTTGAAAGTGATCGTTTCCGGAGAATGTCTTCACACGGCGTTGCCTGCCCGCGGAGGTAGGTACCATGTCTCGTTTTCGCTACTCCCTTGAAAACGGCGATCACGGCACCGCAGTCAGGTCCCGGGAAAGCACACATGACTGAAACACCAGAAACCATTACCATGGAAAAACCGGAATTCACAAAATCCGTTTTAGAGTTCTTCGAGAAGCAGAAAGAGTGGGACGTCGAGCATTTGTGGCACCTCGGCGACGATGGCTCGCAACGCGAAAACTTCATTGGCGTGCGAGGACACGTCGCGAACGAGCGAACCTTACTCGATAACTTATTCATGAAGAGGAACAACAGCATCCACAATCATCCGAGCGCGTACTCCTCTGCATTTCCAAGCGCCAACGACCTAATAATATCCCTCACGTCAGGCGGTGTCCACTACATAACCACCAGAGACTGCATAACAGAACTCATTGTAGACAAACCCAAGTGGATGTGGACGGCCTTCAAAACCGGATTAGCCTGGGAATCCATCGTGAATGAGTCATTTATTCGTTATAATCGGGTCAACGAAGAGTTCTTGGAGCCGCGCCTACGCAAATTACTCGATAAGCTGTCAATCAAGTTTATCATTCATAAGATGCCGGTGGAGCCTGGGAGATACCTATGAGGAAGGTTGAGTTTACATCCAGAGCAAACGAAGCGAAATTGAAAGCTACATCAAATACTGAAACACCCGGAGACATTAGTGTGATAATAACAACAGACAATATAAACGAGAAGCTTGCCACGCTCGACGAAATGAAAACCTTCCTAAAGAGCAAGTATGTAGGAATAGACCGTGCTATAGATAGTATTGTCCAGTATATTATACCCTGGTATGTTTTCCCTTCCGCACAATCATCTCCTTGCATAATCTGCTTGTGGGGTATGACAGGATGCGGCAAAACCTCAATCGTTCAAGACATCGTAGAATATCTCGACATGGCGGAACACTTCATGACCGGCATAGATTCTTACCATATGACCAGAACAGACATATCGCCAGACAAGCCGTTAATCGTCTTATTCGATGAGTTGCAGAATCACTCAACCAAAGAAATAGATGGATCTCGCATAAACGATTCAGATGAAGACATGTGGGAATTTCTGAGTTCGGGTGCCGTCAGTTCGATGTCATACTACATACCAGACGACGTCACCATAGACGATAAGGGAGACATCTGTAACCTAGACATACCAAATGTCTATTATATATTGCTACGCGGCGGCATGACAAGCAAAGAGAAGTTGGACATTCTCCGCAAGTTCAGCAAAAAGTCCAGGATGCTGCTCCCTCAAGCTCTCGTATTCGTTTGTGGGAACCTCGATGGCATCTACCCAGGCGCACGTAACATGGATAATGAGTCCGACGCTGATCAATACTTCGCTCTCTCTCAAAAAATCACCCTACAGGATGTAAGGGCAGAGCTGAACAAATTATTCTTCCCCGAACACATTTCCCGCATGGGAAGTAACCATGTAATCTTTCCAGCATTCGATACCGCTGCATACCGGTCTATGATACTGCTGAAATCTGAAAACATCCGGAAGAGGTACGAAGAGATCAGCGGCAGGAATATCGCGATAAGTCAGAACCTGCTCGACCACCTATACAGCATTTCAGTAGTGCCGTCGCAGGGAGCAAGGCCCGTTGCCTCTACTGTGCAGTCATTCTTGGGGTTCTATGTACCATACGCTCTATGCAGAAACATTGGTGACATCACCCTCGATTACGATGAAACGCTCCTCATAAATAATGTTGCCACTCCAATAGTCGAGATGGTTCGCCGGAAAGACATCATGCAGATTCCCGAAGAAGACCTCGTTGACTGTATTGTTCATGAGGCCGGTCACGTGGTTGTAGCGTTGACTGTGGGGCTCGAACCATTCAGCGTATCAATACTCGAGGAAGGGCGAGCAACCTCAAATTTCAACGCTACAGAGTTCCACACGCCAGAAAAAGAGAAAGACTTCATCTGCATGGTACTGGCAGGTCGTGCAGCTCAGCACATAGTTCTCGGTGACGACCGCGGTAGCGAAAGTGACATCGAGCGAGCAACCGATATCGCATGCAAGCTAATCCGGATTAATGGGCACGCCGGAGCATTCTCACGCACAGAAGAAAAAAGCGATCCCCTAAGTCTAATCGAAACAGGCGAGCATGACCACGAAATCGAAGCAATCCTACAGCAACAAGCCGAAAGGAGCAAAAAGCTGATACAAGAGAATTGGGAATGCTTCAAGGAGTGTGTCGCGCTGCTCAGAACCACGCGAAAAATCCGGTCCGTCGACATGGAAGGACTCGCCGAAAAGTACTACCAGGAAACAAGCGCGGAACGCTATAACCGTTTCATTGAGATGTTTGGAGGTGAAGGAGATGGAAAAACTGTATGACGCAACAGCAAATATAGCATCAGTAATAGTGGCTATCTATGTGATCTACGTCATGACTAACGTATGGCTAGGCAACCTCGTCTGGATACGTTCCGGATGGCCAATATGAGGAAATGGTGGTGTTGATGATTAGAAGAGTAACACTTCGAGGTGACGTTGGTGTCGGAGACGCGACTCAGCAAGACGTAATAGATGCCATGAACGTTACCGGAATGAAAGGCGGCATTGTTATTGGATTGTTTGCGGACGTTTACCTAAATCTCATGCATGGCATAGGTGATCATATTTACAATTGGTTCTGCATAGAAAACGCATACAGTCGATGGGCAGATGGGATGCCTAAACAAGAGTTCATACACGAGTACCTAGAAGGCAGATGTACGGCACTGAAGCGTCTCTGGATTATGGATAACATTGAGGATCTCGCGACCTTCCTGCAAGACTTTAATGTCCTAAGATCAATCAACGAGGAATATAAATGATAAAACGGGTAATCCTAGATCCCGACGGTGAAGGGGATATACCAGCCCGTGATTTTATCCGGGGGTTTGGCGCATCAAACGATATTATAGTTGGAATATTCAGATTCCGCGATACATCATATCTAAACGTATTACATCAGCTCGAATCCGGAAAATTCATGTGGCTAAATATTGCCAACCTGTTTACTCGGTGGGACAGTGCTCTGTCAGAGGACATACTCATAAGAAAGTATTTTGGCACAAATGGCACAGATCGGGAAGACGACCGGTTGGTGAAGGTGTTCGTCATGGAGAGCCTTTCAGATTTTTCGGCATTCCTGCACGACTATGTCTTACTGGCATCGATCGGAGAAGAGTACAAGTAGATGAAAGACCAAAAACTATAAATACCAACAGTACATACAAAGTGTCGGAGATAAAACATGAGCATGAGTACATACGTACAGGCAATTCGTCCCCCAGACGAAAAGTGGATAAAGATGAAAGACGCTTATAATAATACCAGCTCTGCACATAATCGCACCAATGTTCGGTTTCCCGGGATGACCAACCATGTACGTTGAAGTTGAATCGGTTGAACTCGACCGGACAGAAATAAAGCTTCTTGTGGCTATGAAAGGCAATTTCCTAGCTGAGAATGTTGAGAAGATACGTTTCGACGGTGATACATCTATTTGGGTTACTACGAAGCTCGGATCCATATACCACGGACATCTAGTCAACAACAATGACGTTAAGTGGAATGTCACGAGTCCTTAGGAGGATGCTATGAGTTATGATAATGAAAGTACTGATATCGTCGGCGCACTTGTGAGGATATTAGGCGGGTTATTTGTCATTGGCGCTGCCCTATTCATGTTCGGAAACCTATTTCACATTACGTTCTTGGAACAGAACGCCCTCAACCTGTGCA
>Ga0209777_10000188_pt1 | contig 109070 bp, 100 predicted proteins | sample FrelakmetHBP12HB_FD_187147 | JGI IMG/M metagenome (GOLD analysis project Ga0209777, IMG submission 187147) | Freshwater lake sediment microbial communities from the University of Notre Dame, USA, for methane emissions studies -HBP12 HB (SPAdes)... | ecosystem: Environmental > Aquatic >...
AGCGCTCACCGTAATCACATTCGATCCGCTTAAAAGCGCAATGCCACTGGCGCTCCACGAAGTCGTACCACTCGCGGTTCCACTGCCACCCCGGCTGTTCGACCACGTCACCTGTGTCACTCCCACCACGTCCGATGCCGTTCCCCCGATACTCAATGATGAACTGCTGGTCGAATACGTCGCACTGCTCGTTGGCGTCGTAATCGTCACCGTCGGAGGTGTTGTATCCGGCGGAGGCGTATAGGTCACCGTAAGGGTATCTGTTCCTGTGTTTCCTGCCGCATCCTGAGCGCTCACCGTAATCACATTCGATCCGCTTAAAAGCGCAATGCCACTGGCGCTCCACGAAGTCGTACCACTCGCGGTTCCACTGCCACCCCGGCTGTTCGACCACGTCACCTGTGTCACTCCCACCGCGTCCGATGCCGTTCCCCCGATACTCAATGATGAACTACTGGTCGAATACGTCGCACTGCTCGTCGGTGTCGTAATCGTCACGGCAGGAGGTGTCGTATCCGGCGGAGGCGTATAGGTCACCGTAAGGGTATCTGTTCCTGTGTTGCCCGCTGCATCTCGAGCGGTCACCGTAATCACATTCGATCCACTCAAAAGCGCAATGCCGCTGGCACTCCACGAGGTCGTACCGCTCGCGGTTCCACTGCCACCCCGGCTGTTCGACCACGTCACCTGTGTCACTCCCACCGCGTCCGACGCCGTTCCCCCGATACTCAATGATGAACTGCTGGTCGAATACGTCGCACTGCTCGTCGGTGTCGTAATCGTCACGGCAGGAGGTGTCGTATCTGGCGGAGGCGGCGTGGAGGGTTTGCTCGTTGCATCGCCAGGAAAGGTCCCGGCATTGATCTCGGTAATATTGCTGAAAGTATCACCATCCGAGTCACGGGTCTCAAGGGCGGCGTTAAAGGTGTGGTTCCCGATGGAGGCACTCGCAAAATCGCTGCCGAAGCTGTTACGGGTCCCCCCACCCGCTGGGTTTATGTGACAGAGCACGCAGGATTTCAATGCCGCGCCGGCACTGGGGTACGTTTTGTTAAAACCGTTAGGGGCTGGATCGGTGAGATAATTCGGATACGCAGATGCGCTCCCGACAACCCCTAATGTCAGCATCAGAGTTACCAACACGGTCAAGATTTTCTTACTCATATTTCCTCCTTCTTGGAATTGGAATTTTCCGATTTGCAGTGACGAATGTTGCTCACCATCAGTTACTTTCACATCCCTTCCCCGCTATGATCGTCCTTACCGCCTGAAGCGCTTTATCAAGCAGGAGACGATCCAGAAGGGCTTCAGAAGAGAAAAATCAGTCGAGACGAAATGTCTCGGATAAACAGATTTCGGATGAGTCGAGATATCAGGCGGGAAGCCTGACCTGTTTTGGTTTTCAGAGAATCGAGGCATTAATTCAATTCTAAAATCCATTTCCAGAAATACCATTAAAAGAAAATTAAAATTGAATTAAATTTTTCTAACCCATGCCCCATGTGGTCCTGTTGTTAGGAGAAGCTCCGGATTGACCCACATTCTAAGGGACCAAGTTCACAAGACGGCGGTCCACCCTGCTCTTTCACAATGAGAATGGCTCGACCTGAGTAACGAAAACTCCTTCCCACCGGAATGAAGTCCGTGGATACGATTCTGTTGGGCATCAACGAAAGGATCAGCGGGGTGTCTATGCTCGCGACACCCGTCCCCGATCAGAAGGAGGTTGCTCCGTGGCTGACAGGAATCTTCTTCAACCAGAAGATTTGCGGATTTATCACCGGACACTTCTTGGGTCTTCTTAACCTTCAACCGTTCTCTCCTCATCTCGTTCCCAGACCTCCGAGTTTCTATAACCAACAGGATCTTGCATACCTCAGTTTCAGGATGAATAACTTTACGCGAAGCCTCCAGATTGAAAGCATCTGTCCCTCCTAAAGCGGTGAATAAATTCAGTCCCCATTCATTTTCATCTATTCGGTTTTTACTCTTCGCCTTTATCTCAAGGAGACTGAGAGGAGTTTCATGAGATCAACTTTAGAAAAAGGCTTCTCCAGACAAGCTACGTGATACTTCGCTATCTCCTCTTCGAGAAGTTTCCAGAATGGGTGGATATCGCCGCTCATGTAGATCACTTTCACCTCCGGATCATGGATCCGGATATTTCTTATGAATTCCAGTCCACTTTCTCCTGGCATGAGGAGGTCCGTGATTACCAGATCCGGCTCAAATGTGAGATAAGTCAAATACCCATCTCTTCCGTCACTGGCTGACCTTATTTCGAAGCCTTCCGCCTCCAGCATTTCCTGAAGGACCGAGGCGAGTCCTTCATTATCTTCAACAATTAGTATTTTCGTGTTTCTTCCACCTTCCATCAAAAAATGCCTTGACACTCATTGAGTCAAGCAAAGGGTGTGCCAGGTTATTTGCATGCAGATATCTATTTAATTTTAAAGGTATTTTTAAGATATTACGACGTCAGGGAGGGTTTTATTGAAGGATTTTACCTACAAAACGGAGCGAAATGAGTGAAGGGGATTCCCTTCATTTCGCTACTCCGATTTCTTGAAGCCCCCAACTTTTAGATCGTGTTTTTTTAAAAGGTCGTAAAAGTCTGCCCGATACTTTCCTGCAACCTTGGCCGCTTTGCTGACGCTGCCACCACAAAGCTCGAGGAGATGGATGAGATATTCCTTTTCAAAGGCGTCTTTCGCTTCCTTGAGGGGTCTTACGACTTCCCCCGGGGTACACACTTTTGTCTGAAGAACGAGATCATCGGCAATCACATTCTGATGCGTCATCGCTACGGCATACTCGATCGTATTCTCCAGCTCGCGGACATTACCTGGCCACTCATAAAGCATCAACTTCTGCATGGAGAGCGGTGTGAGGGCGGTGACCTCTTTTTTCATTTGTTCGCTGAATTTTCTCAGGAAATGGCCCGCCAATAAGGGAATGTCTTCCTTTCGTTCCCTCAGGGGAGGAAGCTGGATGGGAATGACATGAATTCGATAAAAGAGGTCCTCGCGGAAAAGCCCCTGTTTGACCAGACCCTCGAGATCTTTTTGTGTCGCCACAATCACCCTGACATTGACTTCCACAAGCTTACTTGACCCAACCGGATAGAAACGCCGCTCCTGAAGTGCGCGGAGCAGTTTTGCCTGAATCGAAAGGGGCATATCCCCGATCTCATCCAGAAAGATCGTACCCCCATGGGCCTGGCTAAACAAACCTTTCGTGCTCTGAACCGCTCCGGTAAAGGCCCCTTTCTCATGGCCGAAGAGCTCACTCTCCATCAATGCCTCGGGAAGAGCCGCACAATTGATCGCGACGAAGGACCTGTCTTTTCGATCACTGGCAAGATGTATCGCCTTGGCGATCAGTTCCTTGCCCGTCCCGCTTTCCCCGTGAACGTAGACCGTCGAATCCGTTTTCGCGATCCGGGCCACCACCTCCAGGACCCTCTGCATCTTGGTGCTCCTGGCAATGATATTTGCGAAGTCGTACCTCTCCTCGAGAAGTCCCTTGAGCCTCTTGATCTCGGAAGTAAGTCTCCGGTTCTCCAGGGCCCTCTCGATTTGAAGAAGCAGATCCCTGGGGTCGAAAGGCTTTGTCACGTAGCCATAGGCCCCCCTTTTCATTGCCTCTACCGCATTTTCAATACTTCCATAGGCAGTTAGGATGATCACCGGCATCTCCGGGACGATGAGATGAACCTCCTCCATCAGGGAAATCCCGTCTTGATGAACGAGTTGAAGGTCAACCAGAGCCAGATCAAAAACATCGTTCTTCGCGGCCGAGATCGCCTCTTCTTCATTTAAAGCCGTCGTCACTTCATAGCTTGCTGACTCAAGCCTCATCCTTACCAACTCGATGAGGTTCCGATCATCGTCCACTAGCAGGATCTTTGCAGAAGACATTCTTTTCTCCTATGATCGTTGGCCTTTCCCTCCCATCCGTTCTCTTGGACCGTAGCACTGTGAACCGAAGCCGGCAGCCTGGTCACTTTCCCTTCTTCCTCTTCTTCTCTTCGACCTCGAAGTCCACCCGCTTCGATTTTTCGATCATCTCACTCAGTTTCTCGTTATCCTGAAGAACCGCAACCCAGACCTTCGCGTCCTCCGTCCATGGGCTCTGGGGATGCTCTTTGATCAGTCTTCTAAGAAAACTGAGGGCCTTTCCATAATCCCTCTTGGGATTCGCAAAATGAGCATAGATTAACCCCATGTTGAACAGAGCCTCGTCTCCCGGAGGTTTGCCGCCTGAAAGGGCCAGAGCCTTCTCGTTCTCCTTAAGAGATCCCTCGTAATCCCCCTGGGAAAAAAGCTTCTTCGCCCTAAGAAGGACAATATGGCGCCCCATAGGCGATGGCTCCGGGGGGGATGGCTCTGCGATTCTGCCTCTCCCACTGGTAACAGGCTTTGCCTGTAGTTCCTCCTCACCTTGTCTGAGCGGGACGACCTCGACATTGACCCGCTCGATCGTCTTTTCAGAGGTAGCACACCCAAAAAAAGTCAGCATCATCAGGCTGGCAGTACAAATAAAAAGACGCTCCCCTGCCCCGGTCCGCTTTCTGCCCATATCTTCCCGCCATGAGATAAGATGATGTGTTTGGCAATGGCCAAACCCAACCCGGTTCCCTTTGCCCCATGAGGACCCGTGCCAGTCCCCTGCTGGAACTTATTGAAGATGGTGGATAAATTCTCACAGGGGATACCGGGACCTGTGTCCATGACCGAAACCTCGATCCCGTGGTCAAGAGGCCTTGCGGAGACCGTGACCGTCCCCCCATCGGGAGTAAATTTGACGGCGTTGCCGATCAGATTGCGCAGCACCTGGAGGATCCTCTCGGAATCGGCACGGACGATGGGTAAGACTCCATCGGTCTTCATCTCAAAATGAATTCTTTTCGCCTCCGCAAGAGGACCGATCTCCGACATCGTCTGCGCAATGAGCGGCGCAACAGGCGTCGGTTCGATCCTGTAGGTCATCATCCCTACCTCCATCTTCGAAAGGTCTAACAGGGAATTGACCAATCCAATCAGCCGGTCGCTCTCCGCGGAGATGATCGTCAGGAGCTTCTTCTGCTTCTCCGTTGTCGTACCCCCGATCCCTTCCAGGAGGAGACTCGTTCCTTCGCGGATGGAGGTCAGAGGAGTTCGCAATTCATGGGACATGGTGGAGAAGAAATCCGATTTCATTTTATCCACGGCCGTAAGCTTATCGCACATCGAATTAAAAGCCCGGGCTACCTCTGCCATCTCCGGAGGAGATGAGATCTTCAGGTCGCACCTGAAAACGCCGCCCGAAATCTCCTTGGTCTGCCCCATCAAGAGCTTCAGAGGTCTCGTAATGCTGCGGGTGATCAGAAAGGAGGTCCCAATGACGAAGAGAATTGCCACCCCGGACATCACCACAGCAAATCTCCGCGCCGAATTTCCACCTTCACGGAGCATCTTCATCCGTTGATAGATATCCTTTCGGGAATAGTCCTCTAATGTCTCCAGTTGTCCAAGAATTTCGTCCGTCACCTTCTCCTTTTCCCGCTCGTACCATTTCTGAGGGTAGGGTTGCCTGGCCTTCAACCGTTGGACCTCTTCTTCGATCAATGACTGGTATTTATCATAGGTCGCTTTTAACCTTCCAACCAGCTCCCGCTTCGCAGGGGTATCGACGATGGCAAGGACACCACTAAGATCGTTATGGAATTCTGCTCTCGTCGACAGGACTTGGTCATAGAAGGACGGATCCCGGGTAATCACGTATTTTTTTTCATATCGAACCTGGGACAGAATGATACGGGAAAGGTTTTCTTCGTATTCGAGGATGCGATTATCAACACTGAGGATATGACGCGTCCCGGCATTAAACTCATGGAGCTTCAGGATCGCAAACACGCTGACGGCCGTCACGAGAAGAATAATGACGCAATAGGCGATGATCAGGCGGGAGAAGATGGTCAATCGCATATCCCAGAACCCAGTCGGTGCAGAAGGTAAAAAGGCCATAATCCGGCAGTAATTTAACACATCCTGAAGGCTCGATCAATCTGTCACGTAATGGAAATCCCGTCCCGCCGTCCGCCTCCTCCCCTTGACAAATTCCGGGTGCCGCAGTTAATGAACATTATCAGGATCTGTTCTGAACCACGATGATACAGGACACGGCCTGCCTCCTGCCGGAAACCTCGGGAATGTATAGGCACCCCGGGACCGGACCGATTATTGTTTTCACCGGAATCTATCTGTTATACTAAGCTCAGTTTCCAACAAGCCTTCAAAAGGTCAGCCCGTGAAGATGCTCTCGTTCATTCTCTCTTGCTTCATTTTCCTCTTCCTCCCCACCCAGGTCTCTCCCCAGCCATCCTCTTCGGTTCAGGTCTATATCTTTTATACGGAGGAATGTCCGTCTTGCGGGGGCATTATCGAGGGTTATCTTCCTTCGTTGAAGTCGATGTATCCTTCCCTTGACGTTAAGACCTTTGATGTCGGGAACCCGGCCTATTATGAGGCTCTTGTAAAACTGGAAAAGCAGTTTGGCCAGACAGGAAGCGAATTGCCTGTGGCTTTCATCGGGGAGCAAATCCTCTCCGGCGAAAAGGAGGTCATGGAGAGGCTTGAATCCCTCATCCTGGAATATCAGTTGAAGGGTGGCACTTCACTTCCTCCCATTGAAGCGGTCTCCCCAGCGAAACCCTCTGAAAAGACGTTTTCCGTTGATCTGGCCTATTTTTATCAGCAGGGATGCCCCAAATGCGCCCGGGCGAACTCTCTCCTGAAGTATCTCTTAAAAAGATATCCCGGACTAAATATAAAAGAGATTGACCTGAATACACCGGATGGTAAGCGTTTAAATGAGTCCCTTTCAGCCAGACTCAATCTTCCCATGGAGAAGCGCTTGATCGCACCCAGCATCTTTATCGGGAATGATTACCTCCTGCCAGGTGAAATAACAGAGACGAAAGTGGAGAGTTTAATTCAGAAATATGAGAAGGTCGAAACCTCTTCGGCCCTTAAGGTCGAAAAGACGGAGATAAAAAAGGCCGAGGAGTCGATGGTCGAAAGGTATAAATCGCTCGGGATTTTCACGATCGTTTCTGCGGGACTGATCGATGGGTTAAATCCGTGCGCCTTTGCCACCCTGATCTTCTTCATCTCCTATCTTACGTTTATCGGCCGCAAGAGGAGAGAGGTTTTCTGGGTTGGTATGGGCTTCTCAGGAGCGGTTTTTGCGACCTATCTCCTGATTGGCCTTGGAATCCTCTCCTTCGTCCAGCATTTCTCCTTTCTCCCCCTCTTCTCCCGGATTGTCTACCTGATCACCCTTGCGATCGTTCTTGTCCTTGGAATCTACAGCCTCTATGACTACATCCAGTTAAAGAGAGGAAAGCCTTCGGAGATGAAGCTCCAGCTTCCCGATTTCCTCAAGAAGCGGATTCATCGGACCATTCGCGAGAAGAGCCGATCTTCCAGATATCTCTTCTCCGCTCTGGCAGCCGGTTTCATCGTCTCTATCCTCGAGTTCACGTGCACAGGCCAGGTTTACCTGCCTACGATCCTTTTTGTTACGAATGTCCCATCTCTGAAGACGAGCGCGATCTCCTATCTTATCCTTTACAACGTGATGTTCATTGTCCCGTTGCTGATCATTTTCGGAATCGTCTACTGGGGAGTAACGTCAGAACAACTCGGTTTCTTTCTTCAGAAGAGAGCAGCGGCGATCAAGCTCCTGACTTGTCTCCTCTTTTTCGCCCTCGCGGGGCTCCTGATCGTGGGCCTGTTGTAGGGAAAAGAGGCAGAATCCCGACGTTTCAAGGCCGTGGGGAGTTGTCTCGTGGGGAAAAAAAGAGAGGCATCTTTGCGATTGCCTTTTCAAAAAAACTTCATCCTCGAAAAGCATAAAGGACGGAGTTCGAATTTGCCGACGATATTGGTTATAATGAAAAAATTTCTTCCTTTTCCGAGAGGATTACCACCGCAACAGGAGGACCGAATTTATGGATGAAATGAGTGATCAGAACAAACAGGAAGCCGAAGTGGCGGGTGCAGGTCAGACCGATTTTCACCCGTCCCCGGAAGCGCCAGTGGAACGTGTTGTAACATCGACTAACAGGAGACCCCGAAACGTCTATGTGTGGGTGGGGGCAGCAGTTGTCGTCCTGGTCGGGGCATTCCTTTTCTACTTTTTCTACCTCGGACATCCCAGCCGGCAAGCCCTCGTCGAGGTAAACGATGAGAAGATTAGCGTGGAGCAGTTTAACAAGGAACTGGCCAAAATAGAGAATCCGATGCGAGATATGTACAGGGAGGATCCCGGCAAGTTCCTTGAGATGGTGATCATGCAGCGACTCATTTTGCAGGAGGCCAAGAAGCAAGGGGGTTCCGCTCCTGTTAAAACCTACAAGGACAACGTCAAGGATTCAAAGGCTTCGGAGGAATCTCTGGTTTCCGAGTTCATGGAGAAGAAATTCTCTTCTCCTTCACCGGTATCTCGTGAGGAGATAGAGGCTTTTTACGGAATGTTCAAAGAACGAATGGGCGGAAAGCCACTCAAGGAAGTCGCTCCCCTGATTGAACAGGTGATCCAGCAGGGAAAACAGCAGCAGGCAGTCGAAGAGTACCTGAAGGAACTCCGCAGCACGGCAAAGGTGGAGATCGACCAGGGCCGTTTGCAGAAGATCACGGTGAAGCCTCCCGAATCGAACACAGCCGACGATTTCAAGAAGGCCCTTGCGAGTGGGAAGCCGGTGCTCGTCGATTTCGGGGCCAATTCCTGCGTCCCCTGTCGTCAGATGAGGCCCATCCTGAAAGAACTTGATAAGGAATATGCTGGAAAAGCCTCCATCCTCGTCATCGACGTTTATAAATATCAGAGCCTTGCCAGAGACTACCAGGTCCAGCTCATTCCGACGCTCGTCTTCCTTGATTCGAAGGGGAAGGAAGTCTTTCGCCATGTGGGAGCCCTGGAGAAGGAAAAAATCGTGGCGAAGCTAAAGGAAATAGGCGTGGGAACCTGAATCATTGAGGAAAAAGCCCATCGAATCCAAGGCGACCTCCTCCGGTGGTTTGAGAGGAACGGACGGGATCTCCCCTGGCGAAAGACACGGGACCCCTATGCCATCTGGGTTTCGGAGATTTTGCTCCAGCAGACCCGGGTGCCCACTGCGATTCCGTACTACAGAAGATTCTTAGAAAACTTTCCTACCGTCCGGCATCTCGCAAAGGCTGACCTTTCAAGTGTCCTGAAGATCTGGGAAGGACTCGGCTATTACACCAGGGCCCGCAATCTTCATCGGGCCGCACAGTTCATCCTGAATCATTTTGGAGGCAGAGTCCCGGATAACCCGGAGGACCTTCTCTCCCTTCCCGGGATCGGCCGATACACGGCCGGGGCGATCCTTTCCATCGCCCACAACAAGGATGCTCCGATTCTTGATGGCAATGTGAAGAGGGTCCTCTCGCGGATCTTTGCTGTCTCGGGAGATCCAAGGCAAACAGAGACCGAATCCCTTCTATGGAGCCTCTCTGAATCCCTCGTTCCAACGGGCCATGCGAGTGCCTTCAACCAGGGTCTCATGGATCTGGGCTCAATCATCTGCACCCCAAGGGACCCCCGCTGCCCCGAATGCCCTCTCGGAAGTCTCTGCAAAGGAAAGGCTTCTGGAAATCCTGAGCAATACCCCTCAAAGATGACGAGAAAGGCGATTCCTCGTATTGTGGCAGTAGCTGCCCTCATCCGGAAAGGCGGGAGAGTGCTCCTGAGGCAGCGGCCTCCCAGAGGGCTTCTCGGAGGCTTGTGGGAATTCCCCAACTGGAAGGCAGAAGGACAGAATAACCTGAAGAGGGCGCTCAAGAGTTGCCTCAAGAAAGAGATGGACCTGGTCGCACAAGTTGATGGAGTCGCAGGGACGTTTCATCAGACCTTTTCCCACTTCAAGCTGACTCTCCATTTTTATCCCTGTCATGTCGTCAGCGGATCTGCAAAAGGGAAATGGGTCCTCATCAAAGACCTCCCTCTTTTTCCCATGTCCCGAATCCACCGCAGGATTGCCCAATCCCTGGAATAGATTCTATCAGGTTCGATCTCCTCTATGCTGATCCCGATCTGCGAGAATTTCCTTGACAGAAAGATGGGCAAAAACTTAGTATAAGAAAACCTGTTACAGGAGGCTCCGGGATGGCCGGGAAGGGCAATCGAATCAAACAAATTGGTTTTGTTGGCATTGGCCTCATGGGCAAACCGATGTGCCTTAATCTCGTGAGGGCCGGATACTCATTGACCGTTCAAGGAAGAAACCGTAAAAACGTCCAGGAGTTGATCGCACAAGGGGCTGAGGAAGCGTCCACTCCGAAAGAAGTGGCCCGGTCAGCGGAGGTCGTCTTTACCTCTCTTCCGGATGATGACGTCGTAGAGGAAGTGATCCTCGGCGGGAATGGAATTTTTGAAGGGATGAAACCGGGATCGATCCTGGTGGAAACGAGCACCATCTCTCCTATCACCGCGAAGAGGCTGGCAGAGAAACTGGCTGAAAAGGGGGCCCAAATGCTTGATGCCCCGGTGAGCGGGGGCGCGGTCGGAGCTTCGGAGGGAACCCTTTCCTTCATGGTAGGAGGAAGAGCTGACGTGTTTGAGCGCGTCCTTCCCATTCTCCAGAAAATGGGAAAAAATATCACTCATATCGGAGGACATGGGGCCGGACAGGTCACCAAGGCAGCCAATCAGATTATTGTCGCAATGACGATTGAGGCAGTAGCGGAGGCGCTCATCTTCGCCAAGAAGGCAGGGGTTGATCCGGAAAAAGTGCGAAAGGCAATGATGGGCGGATTTGCGCAAAGTCGCGTCCTGGAGCTACACGGCCAGAGGATGCTGGATCGAAATTTTGAACCCGGAGGCAAGGTGAAATCCCATCGGAAAGATCTCCAAATAGCACTCTCCGTCGCGAAGGAACTGGGGATTTATTTGCCGGGAACGACAATGGTCGCAGATTTGTGGAACGCGGTAGCGGCCCAGGGGGGTCTCGACTGGGATCACTCGGCCCTGGTAAAGGTCCTGGAGTTGATGTCGAAGACGGAAGTCTCCCCGGGATAAAAGGTGGATTCTCTCTGTTTAATCCACCCTACTTCTTTTTCATCTCTTTAGGGTTTACTACAGGCGCTTTGCAATTTTCAATGTAAACAAGGAGGGCCAAGATGAGTGATGAACGCGTGGTCAAGTATGACGAATTCGGCATTATGGACGGAAGTACCATCGGCCTGCCTCGAAAGATGACCCGGGACATCTGGCTCCAGGAAGTTTTCCCGGAATGGGGCACCTACATCAACTATGAGATTGAACACTTCAAGGTAAAACCGGGAACCGGAGCGATGTGGTACTTCGGCGGGCCGTCCTTCGCTCTAAAATCACAGGCTGGAGCAGTCTTTCTCGTCGATTCCTATGCAGGCCCGAGCATCTTCACGGATGAATCCTACTGTGGTGTCTGTCGAACGAGCGGCGCGGAAAAGCTCTGGTGGATCCGGCTCAATCCACATGTGGTCGACCCCTGGAAATTCAAGCGTCTTGATGCCGTCTGCATCACCCATCACCATCAGGATCATATGGATTTTTACACGATCAGTGCGGCTCTCCAGACGACCAATTGTAAATTCATCGCTCCCCCCGAGGCAGCCCGGAGGATGAAAAAGAATATGGGCGTCCCGGAAGACAGGCTGATCGTCACACAGCCGGGAAAAAGCGTTCAGATTGAGGACATGAAGATTGACTTCGCCCCCAACTTCGATGTCATTGCAACGAAGACCGGGTTTGACACTCCACGGCCTTTCGAGGAAGTTGCCACGAGCTTCATTTTCAATACGGAGGGTGGCGGGATCATCTTTCTCGGCGATACCCTGTATCACAACGGCTATCGCATGGTCGGTCAGAGCTATAAAATCGACGTGGCCTGCATGGACATGGGGAATAACGCTCCTGGTTACACGGACAAGATGTCTCCGTGGGACGTCTGGAGGGTCGCTGAAGCGCTCAACGCCAGGGTGGTCATCCCGGACCACTTCGACAACTGGGGAAATTGCTACGAAGACCCTTCCTACCTGGAATACATTGTGGCCAGGAAGAGCAAAGAAAACCGTCCTGAGATGAAGTCGGTCATCCTCCTGCCAGGAGCCAGATACGTTCATCCGGAGGATAGGAACATGGGTCGTTATGTCTACCCTGACTGGCGTGAACGGATGGACTGGAGAAAAAGCGTCGAGTACGGCCTTGTTAAGTGAAACCCGAGAATATTTGCGCCATATTTGACGCCGTCCTCGAATATGGCGAGTATCCGATTCTGGGAGTCTGATGAAAAGAGGCCGTGTCGTGTGTTCCCCGTAAGATTTTAAACAGGCCGCATTGGAGACGTCTGGGAGCATTCCGGTCGCATCTGCCTCCGTTTGAACACGGAAGATGAATTCTTAGCCTTACCCCCTTCCCTCCATTCCCATCTCGTCGATGAGAATGGCCTTGTTCACATGTGCTTTTTCGTACCGGGGATTCAGATGGATGGCCATATCATAGTTTTTTAAGGCATCGCTGTATTTGCACTTTTCAAACGACTCATTCCCCTGGCTGAGATAGATATCGGCGACTAACTCCTTATCACTCCATCGGACCCTCCGAGGAATATTCAGATGGCCTCTGTAGTCAAAGCCATCGGACAGGATATTTTCGATATCGATTTGGGATTGCTCTGTCCGCAGAAGGGTCAATACATGAGGACCCCTTCCGAAAGCCATCTCTAAATAGAGCACCTCTGCCTGAATGCCCATTTTTTGAAAGAGACAATTATAAAAAACCGTTAAACCGAGACAGTTTCCGATATCGCGACGGTCCTGGCTCATCTGAGCGTCGATCACGTCGTTGAGCTTGAAGTGACCGCTCGGCCTGTATCGGGCCGGTTTCGTCATCCATAACCAGTTGAAAAGGAACCTTGCGTTTGTGAGAGGATTGGAGCTGGGTGGAACCTTGGCGGCAAATTGTTTGAAGAGATGGTCAAGCTTATCCCGATAAGAAGAAACCTCCTTCCCTCCTTGAAGTCCCGAAGCCCGAAAAGCTTCTGTCGTTAGATCGAAAGCCCTTTTGCCAATAGCCATTCCCCATCTTCCCCTTCCCGACCCCTGCTGGATTGTACTATTGTAGTTTCCCATTATTTTGGTGTATATGATCTAAATCATAGAAAAAGAAATGAGGTTCGGTTATTTAGTAGAGTGGTGTAACTTAAATTCTGGCTGCCATTCCTTCTCAGGTTCTTTCGAGGCAGAGTCAGATGGACCTTGGCAAAGCCAAGGGGATCCAAAGTCTGGGGTGTGTTCGATGCCAACCGATGCCGAGAGAGTTCATAACCTATATCCCCTCCAGGAGTCTGATCGAGAGGGCAAGGGGAAACTTTTACCCCTTGAGGAAGCGGTGAGATGTTACGTGAAGCCGGGCATGAAATTACACCTCGCCGGCGGCATCGGCGGGCCGAGTGCGGCCATCTGTGAACTCCTCAGGCAGTACCGGGGCAGAGTTGGGAACTTCGAACTGATCCAGAGCACGGTGACAGGTCACGCCCTTCATCTCATTCATTCGGGTCTCCTGAAGAAGATGCTGTTTGCTGCCTGCATGGAAATATCGGACGGAGCCCGGCCAAGCAGGGTCTTTCAGAAAGCTTACAGAGAAAGGACACTTGAGGCGGAGAATTGGTCTCTCTGCTCCTTGCAGCAGCGGCTCATGGCGGGAGCCATGGGACTTCCGTTCCTGCCCACGAGATCGATCTCCGGAAGCAGTATGGCCAGAGATCTTGGGCGCGCCTTTCTCGCTATCGACGATCCTTTCAACAAGGAGGGGAAGACCGGGGTGGTCGAGGCTCTGAGGCCCGATATCTCTATCATCCATGGTTGTGCAGCCGATCGGGAAGGGAATACAATTCTGGGGGCGCCGGTCGGCGACGACCTCTGGGGCGCCTTCGCCAGCAGGGGAGGGGTACTGGTCACGGTCGAAAAAATTGTCACAACCGATTTCATCAGGAAACATTCGAGTCTCGTAAAGATTCCCGGCTATGCTGTAAAGACGGTCTCGGTTGCCCCCTTCGGAGCCCACCCCTTTTCCCTCGTCGATCCCGGCATAGGGGACTTCGAACCTTACGGAATGGACAGTGAATTTCTCACGAGCCTGGGCAAGGCAAGCCGAGACCCGAACGATCTCGATGCCTGGATCGACGAATGGGTTATCTCATGCCCCACTCACGACGACTACCTGACAAAGCTGGGAAGCGAAAGATTATCGAAGCTAAAGCGTGCCGGGGCGGGTGATATGCCGGTTGCCAGTAGTCTGGTTCTCCCCGAGGGGGAAGAATACAGCCCCGAGGAAATGATGCTCGTGGCAACAGCACGGGAGGTCGTCAGAAGCGTTAAGAGATTTGAACACAAGGTGATCCTTGTGGGAGCAGGCTCTCGCGCCGCCGCACCATGGCTGGCATATTATCAGCTCAGGGATGAAGGCTACGAAATAGACGTGGTGACGGGTAACGGCCAGATCGGTTACACTCCCCTGCCAGGAGAGGCTTTCCTCCAGACCGTCTCGGGCATGCGGACATCCAAGATGTTGACCGACACCATTACGACCCACGGAGTGATCGTGGCCGGCGGCAGCAGCCGATGTCTCAGTGTATTAGGGGCGGCCCAGATCGACCAGTACGGGAACATAAATTCCACGAAACTTGCAGAGGATCAGTTTCTGGTGGGCTCAGGAGGTGGGAACGACTCAGCGAACGCCCGAGAGGTCATCGTGATCATGGACCAGTCGCGGAGGCGCTTCCTGGAGACTCTCCCGTACGTGACATCCCCCGGGGACCGGGTGACGACGGTTGTATCGAGCATGGGCGTATTTAGGAAAAAGGAGCCTAAAGAAAAGCTTCGCCTTGCCGCATACTTTCCAGATCCTCTCCCGAGCCAAGGTCAGAGGATCGAGCGGATAAGAGAAGAGTGCGGCTGGCCTTTGGACACAGCGGAGACAATCGAAGAGGCTTCCAGGCCTACCCGGGAGGAACTGGGATTGCTGAGATGGCTCCTCGCCTCAGGACTTCCTGCGGCTCTGGGACGAGATGAACGTTAAGCGTTCAGAGGTTCCGAGTTCACCGGTTAGGGTTACCTTTTTCAGACGAGCCCGGAACCCTGAATCTTGAGCGATTGAACGCTGGACCTCTTAACCTTGAACCCGTAAACGGTTACCGTGAACCTGTGGAAGGAAAATGAGCAGAAAGCTGGGCGGGAAACGGTAACAGGAGGTTGTGTGATGGGACCACTCGAGGGGATCCGAATCATTGAATGTGCAGGCTATCTCAGCGCCCCTACAGCGGGCTATATGCTGAGTGACCTCGGGGCCGAAGTGATCAAGATCGAGGACAGGGTCAAAGGCGATCCTGCCCGGGGGATGTCTGCGTTATTCGGCGCACCCGTCGTCCTGGCGGAAGGGGCCAATGTCATGTTCGACACCGCAAACCGGAACAAGAAGAGCATGACCCTCGATCTCAAGAAGGAAAAAGGAAAAGAGCTTCTCTACCGTCTGATAAAGGTTTCTGACGTTTTCTTAACCAACCTCTCCCTATCGGCCATCTCCGACCTCGGTATCGATTATCCAAGTCTCAGCAGGCACAACACGAAGCTGGTGTACGGTGTGGCGACTGCCTACGGCTTGCAGGGGCCGGAGCGTAACAGGCGGGCCTTCGACAGTATCGCTCAGGCACGGTCGGGCATCATGTATGCCGTCGGAGGAGACCCGGACAGCCCTCCTGCCCAGATAGGAGGTCCCATATTCGATCAGATGACCGGAACGCTTCTCGCCTATGGAATACTGGCTGCGTTGATCTCGCGAGATAGAACGGGAGCGGGCCAGCAGGTGGATGTCTCTCTCCTCGGCTCCGGCATCCATTTGCAGGCCTACAATCTCAACACCGCCTTCTGGAGGGGGAGGCAGATCCCGAAGCCATCCCGGAAAACGATGAAAAACCCCCTCGCCAACCACTACGAATGTGCGGATGGTGAGTGGGTCATGCTCTCTGAAGGCCAATCGGACAAATACTGGTCCAAATTCTGTGAGGCCCTTGGTATCGAGCAGATGGAGAAAGACCCTCGGTTTGCCACCTCCGAAGAGAGGAAGAAGAACTTCAGGGAGGCCACGGCTGCGATAGAGAAGGTCTTTAAGACGAAACCGAGGGACGAGTGGTTGAGGATTTTGGACGCGAAAGGGGGCGGGGTCGCCTTTTCTGCGGTCCTCAAACCGACGGAACTGACCTCGGACTCTCAGGTTCTCAAGAATGGGTACGTCGTGGAAGTTGACCATCCTTCTCTCGGCAAGGTAAAGATGGTGGGGAACCCGGTCGGGTTCAGCGGGACTCCCACAAGCATAGAAGGCCGGGCACCCTTCTTTGGAGAGCATACAGAGGAGGTATTGCTGGATCTATGCGGGTGCACCTGGGAAGAAATTGAAAAGCTCAAAGATGAAGAGGTCATCTGATCAGAGTTTCCGGGTTCACCGTTCAAGGTTACCCTCAACCTCTGAACCCTGAACCCTCACGGGAGGATATAATGAGCATTTCCACAATCATCAAAAATAGGAGGATCGACGAAGACCAGTTCCTGAAAATGAGGAAGGACGTCCTGGCCCTCTGGCCGACCGGCAAGGAAGTGGATCTCGATGAGGCTGTTGAATATCAAAAAAGCTTGCCCGAAACAAAGAGCTTCTTGAAGGTAACGCAGAGGCTTCATCGAGAAGGCAAGACGGTTGTTTTCCCGAGAGCAGGAACGCCGATTCTCGAGGATCAGATAAGGCTGTGCAAAAAACTGGTTGAGTCAGGAGTGCCGTTTATACCGGTAACGACTGACAGCTATACTCGGCTGCTCCAGTTCAAAAAGGTTGAAGATGCCCTTGAGGAGAGTGTGAGGACGGGCAAACCGATGTTGAATGGATATCCTCTTATCAACCACGGGGTGAAGAAGACGAGGAAGGTAGTCGAAAGCTGCGAAGGTGCTTTTGATCCGAGACTATCCCTCAAATCTTATCCTCTGGCGTCGGAGATTGCCCTTGCCTCAGGGATGACGGGATTAGCGGCCAGTTCCTTTATCTCGTTCGGGGCTTATGAGAAGAAAGCGACATTGGAGGAGTCGATTGCCTCCTGTCAGTATGTGCACAGGCTGATCGGATACTATGCCGACAGAGGCGTGATCATCTCAACCGACAATCACGGATGGATCCCTACGGGTGTCTTTCCGTTGAGCGTTAATTTAGCGACGATGATCGCCGACAGCCTGATGTGTGCCGAGCAGGGTGTAAAGAGCGTCATTCCATTGATTCACAGCATGGGAAACCTTGCCCAGGACTTGGCCTGGATCAGGGTGACGCCAAGACTCATGAGGGAGTATCTGGATAAATTCGGATACAAAGACGTGATCCTTCCGGGTACCTTTGGCGCGCAGACACCCCTGTATCCCATGCCCCAGGGGATGGGAGCCGCCTTTGCGTTTCTCAATTATACCGCCGTGCTGGCAGCGCTGGGGAAGGTGGAATCGGTATTCTTGAGGACGATTGACGAGGGCGCAGGGGTCCCGACGGAAGAGGCCCATGCGCTCAGCTACACATCAGCCAACTGGCTTTTCGATGTGATCCGGGCACAGAAGATCGAATTTGAAATCAGGGAAGTAGAGGTGGAAGAAAGAATAGCGGAGATGGAAATCAGGGCGATTCTCGACAAGCTTCTGGAAATAGGAGATGGCGATATCATCGCTGGTTCTATAAGAGGAGTTGAATCGGGAATCATCGATTCGTCCTTCAGCCCGAATCAGACTGTTCGAGACGAGGTGCTTGGGGTGAAGGATAGCAGAGGGGCGGTCCGGTACGCTGAATTCGGTAATCTCCCCATACCCGAGGAGGCCAAGGAATTCCATCGCCAGAAACTGGCAGAGAGGGAAAAAACGGAGGGGAGAAAGATGGATTATTTCGTAACGGTCGACGATTTCTGGGCCTTTAGCAAAGGGCAACTGATCGGAAAACCATAGTCTTTGAGGGTGTTGGATAGGTCTTATAAGTTGGAGAGGACCTATAGGGCCTATTGAAAAGCGTAACAGTTTAGCCAAATAACGTTTCCTGTCACACCCGGACCGAGGCAGGCCGCCCTCCAAGGCTTCGAATGGCGGTTTTTGAAGTGGGGAGAAAACCAGGTGATTCGTCCCCGACGGACCTTTTGATCGGGACAAAGGCTGGTGGTGATCCGTTCATCGGTGCGCCTCGAAGCCTTTCCGAACGGTCTGCCTCGGTCCGCGAAGCGGTTTTGAGCTTGATTCGGCTAAACTGTTACTGAAAAGCTTGGAAGGGGGATCGTCAAGATGAAAAGTTCCACCGTCATCACCGGAACAGTGGGCATGGATGCCCATGTCATTGGTACGAAGATATTGTCCCGTGCATTACGACAGGCCGGTTTCAACGTTGTGGAGCTGGGGATCCAGACCTCGCCGGAAGAGTTCATTCAGGCAGCGATTGAAACAGATGCCGATGCGATCTTGATGAGTTCGCTTTACGGCATGGCTGAGCTCGACGTAAGGGGATTCAAGGAAAAGTGCATCGAAGCGGGCCTCGGAGATGTGCTCCTCTACATCGGCGGTATCCTCGGAGTGGGCAGGCACGATTTTAAAGAGGATGAGGAAAAATTCAAAAAAATGGGATTTGACCGGGTTTATCCGTCGGAAGTGGATCTGAAGTCGGCCATCAAAGAACTCTGGGCGGACCTGAAGGCGAAAGGGAAGGCTTGATGGCTGCTCTTCTGCAGGGGAAAGCGATGCTAAGCGGTTGCCGGGCCTTGGACTTGACGGATGAAAAGGGATTCCTGTGTGGTAAGATCCTGGCCGATTTAGGAGTTGACGTTATCAAGATTGAGAGGCCTGGAGGTGATCCTTCACGAAGGATCGGACCTTTCTGGCATGATATCCCCGATCCCGAAAAGAGCCTTTACTGGTTTTCCTACAATTCAAGTAAGAGGGGTGTCACGCTCGATATCGAAACGGCGGACGGCCGGGAAATACTGAAAAGGCTCGCAAAGACCGCCGATTTTGTCATTGAGTCGTTCGCCCCGGGATACATGGATCGGATGGGGCTGGGATATGGTGCGCTCAAGGAGATCAGCCCACGAATCGTTCACATATCCATCACGCCTTTTGGGCAGAAGGGCCCGTACAAAGATTTTCAGGGGTCGGATATCATTGTCATGGGCATGTCGGGGATACCGTATTTAACAGGTGATTCCGACCGGCCGCCGCTCAACATCAGCCTTCCCCAATCCCATCTCCTTGCCGGAGCCGATGGAGCTGTCGGCGCTATGGTCGCCCACTATCATCGGGAGAGGACGGGGAGGGGCCAGCACGTGGACGTCTCCATGCAGCAGAGCACCGCCTGGTTTCTTGCCAATACCCTCCCGTACTGGGAAATGAGTGAAACCAACCTGGGACGGGTAGGTGCCATGCGCAGCATGAACGCCAGGGAGAGCACCCAGCGGCAGGTGTGGCCCTGCAAGGACGGCTACGTCTTCTTCTTCATGCTTGGAGGAGAGACCGGGGCAAAACCGTTCCGCAGGCTGGTCAAGTGGATGGATAACGAAGGCATGGGCGACGAGTATCTGAGGAATCTGCGTTGGGAAGAACTTGATATGGGCACGGTGACCCAGGATGTCCTCGATCACATTGCGAAGCCGATCGGGGCCTTCTTCCTCACCCGCACGAAAAAGGAAGTTCTCGAAGCGGCAATAGAAAGAAACATCTCCCTATGCTCCCTTTCCAGTATGGAAGACCTGGTGGGCGACAGGAATCTGAGGGATCGGAATTTCTGGATCGACATAGACCATCCCGAACTGGGGGGGAAGCTCCCCTACCCCCGGCAGTTCGCGGAGATGTCGGCGCAGTCGATCAGCACACGGTTCAGAGCCCCTTTGATTGGAGAGCATAATGGAGAAGTCTATGGCGAGATAGGTCTCTCCCTCAAGGATCTCGTCGTCCTCAAGCAGGCTGGGGTGATCTGAAGACCGAATCGGTCTTCGAGAGAAAGAGGACATGGAGCAGAACGTATTCTCCGGATTGAAGATATTGGCCTTCAGCTGGGCCATGGTAGGTCCCCTGACCATGAAGTTCTTTGCCGACTACGGGGCAACGGTGATCAGGATTGAGACGAGCAAACGGCCCTGCGTCTCGAGGACATCTGCTCCTTACAGGGACGGCAAGCCCGGGATCAACAGGAGCGGCTACTTCAACCACTTCAGCGCTAACATGTACAGTATGGCGCTGAACATGGCCCATCCCCTCGCCCTTGAGGTTGCAAAGAAGCTCGTCGCCCAGGTGGATGTGGTGTCGGAGAACTTCACCCCGGGGGTCATGGAGAAGTGGGGTCTCGGCTACGAGGATCTGGTGAAGATCAAGACCGATATCATCATGCTCAGGCAGAGCGGATTCGGGTCCAAAGGGCCTTACAGGGATCTGGCGGCCTTCGGCATGACCCTCGCCGCCATAGCAGGGTTTCCTAATTTCATCGGCTGGCCTGACAGGGAACCCTTGCCCGTGGGGGTGGGCGCTTACACGGACGGCATCAGTCCGCGCTATGCGGCTGCCGCGCTCATTGCGGCACTTGACTACCGGGATAAGACGGGGCGAGGGCAACTGATCGAGCTGGCCCAATTTGAGACCGCCCTATCCTTTATCCTTCCCGGCATCCTCGATTTTGCAGCGAACGGGCGAGAGCCGGTCCGATCGGGAAACGCGGTGCCCTATGCGGCTCCCCACGGCGTCTACCCCTGCAAGGGTGAGGACAAGTGGTGCTCTATCGCTGTCTTCAACAACCAGCAATGGGTGCGATTGTGCGAGGTCATAGGCGGGCCCGAGTATATCGAAGATGCAATGTTTGCCACGCTCCTGGAGAGAAAGAAGCACGAAAAAGCGCTCGATGCCATCATTTCCGACTGGACGAAAGGACAGGCAGCGGAAGACGTAATGACCCGGCTGCAGGCGGCAGGCATCCCTGCAGGGGTAGTTAAAAATGCCGCCGAATTATATAATGATCCGCAATTGAGGAAACGGAATATTTTTTGGCCTTTGCCACACAGCGAGATGGGAGAATTCACCCATCTCGGCACGAGTTTTGAGCTGTCGGACACCCCGGCGCAGCCCTACATGCCGAGTCCGTGCCTCGGAGAGCATACCGCTTACGTGTGTACTGAGATATTAGGCATGCCCGACGCAGAATTTATTGAGCTCGTGCAAGAAGGGGTTTTTGAATAAATGTAACCGTTCAGGGGTTCACGGTTTAAAGGTTCTGGGTTTAAAGGTAGAATCGATGAAACCAGAACGAACCTTGAACGATGAACCCCGAACCTGTGAACCCTTATAGGAGGATCATATCATGGAATATGAAACCGTTCTGTACGAGAAGCGCGGGCAGATTTCCCATATCACCTTGAACCGGCCTGAAAAGCTGAATACCTGCACACCCGAGCTCATTCGAGACTGGGGTGCGGCGATGCGCGAGGCAGAGGACGATGACGATGCGAAGGTCATCATCCTCAAAGGCGCGGGCCGCTGTTTCAGCGCAGGGGCTCCCCTTGACCGGGTTGGCTTTGTCTATGGTATGAAAGAACCAAAACCCGGAGAGAAGCCCCCTAAAATTCCTCAACGGGTGAAGCTAAAATTCGACAAGAACCTTTTCTGCGAGTTTCACAGGAATCTTCTGCTCTGCTCCAAAATCACAATCGCTCAGATGCATGGCTATTGCCTGGGCATTGCGTTCAATCTCGCACTCCACTGTGATTATCTCGTTGCAGCCGAAGACTGCAAGGTCGGTCATGTCGAAGAGCGATTGGGCCTCGGGGCTATGACCATATCACCGATCATGGTATTGAGGACGGGATTGTCGAGAGCCATGGACCTGTGCCTCACCGGAAAAATGATCGAGGGGAGGGAGGCTGCCCAGATCGGTCTCATTAACAGGGCGGTGCCGTCCGAGAGGCTGGAAGCAGAGGTCAACGAGTTTGCCGAGGGACTCGCCAAATATCCGAAGGACGGCATTGCCTTCGGCAAGGCGGCAAGGCATCTGATGTACGAAAGCATGGGCGTGACGAGATGGTTCGCAGAGCATTACATCATGCATAGCTTTCAGACGAACAGGGTTTACGAGCCGGATGAATACAACTTCTTCAAGGAAAGGCGAGATAAGGGAGTAAGGGAAGCGGCCCACGAAAAACATAAGGTCTTTGACAAATTAGACAAGTGACAGGTGCAAGGAGCAACCATGGATGCAACTTACCTTTTTGCAAAGAATTTCAGGAGCGTAGCCTACGAAGACCTCCCTCCGGAGGTAGTGGAAGTCACCAAGAAGGAAGTCCTGGATACGCTGGGGGTCGCCATCGCCGGCCTCTCCCAGCCCGGGCCGAAGGAACTTCTTGAAATGGTACTGGCTTGGGGGGGCAAAGAAGAGAGCAGCATCATCGGATGTAAGCGGAAAGTCCCTGCGCCGAACGCGGCCCAGGTGAATGCCACCATGGTGCACGCCCGCGACTATGATGACGTCCATGAGCGAGCAGTGATGCACCCCGGGGTCGTAACCATTCCCACTGCCCTCGCAGCAGGTGAGCTGAAGGGTGGTCTCACCGGGAAAGAATTCATCACCGCCATTGCCCTCGGAGTCGACATGATCTGCAGGCTTGGTCTGGCCACCCGGCCGGGCGTAAGCCCTATCAAAACCGGCTGGCACTTCACGACGCTTTACGGTTATCCCACTGCCGCCATGACAGCAGGCAGGATACTGGAGCTCAACGAGGAGAAACTGGTCAATGCCTTTGGCATTGCCTACCATCAGTGCAGCGGGAACGGTCAATGCGTGAAGGATGGGGCCCTGACGAAAAGAATGGGGCCGGGATTCTCCGTAAGAGGAGGGCTTACTGCGGCGCTGATGGCTGAAAAGGGCCTTACCGGCGCCAGGAACTGTCTCGAAGGGGAAGTAGGACTCTTCAACGTGTACCACTATGGAGGATATGATCGGAGGACGCTCATCCACGATCTCGGGAAACACTTCGAGGGAATCAATGTTTCCATCAAGCCCTACCCGTGCTGCAGGGGGGTTCATCCCTCCATCGACGCGGCCCTGGCCGTAGTCAACGGCAACAAGATCAAGCCTGAAGACGTGAAACAGATCACCATAGCAACGGGAGCGCCAAACCATGACCTCCTGTGCACCCCTTTCGAGCAGAAGATGAGACCGAGAAATCCCGTTGATGCCCAGTTCAGCATACCATGGGGAGTTGCCGCGGTGATTGCGAGAAGGCGGGTTACGACGAACGATTATACGGAGGCCGCAATCAAGGACAAGGATCTCCTCGGTCTCACTGCTATGATGAAGGCAGAGGTGAATCCTGATTTCAACAATTTCGAGAATGGAATGGAGCCGGCAAGGGTGACGATCACGACAAAGGATGGAGGGACCTTTTCGGCGCAGGTCGGCAATCCCCTGGGCAGTCCGGAACGGCCCATGTCATTCGACGACTGTGCGAGAAAGTTTGAGGATTGTGTGTCGTTATCCGAGAACAGGCTATCCGTGGAAAACGTGGAGCGAGTCGTAGACCTCGTCGCAGGCCTCGAGGCCATAAGGGATATCCGAGAGATCATCAGCCTTCTCGCCTGAAAGTGAAAGGCTTATCACGATCATGGACAAAATGGAGGTGTAGAATGGTCGATAATAGCCATAAGGGAAAAGTAGCCTTAGTCACAGGAGCTGCAGCCAAGAGAGGGATGGGACATGCCATTGCATTGCGGTTAGCTGGTGAGGGGGCAGACATCGCCGTGCTTGACAAATTTCCGGCGCCGAGAAGTTTCTTCCCCGGGGATGAAGGATGGCGGGGCTTAGGGGAAGAAGTTGAGGAGATCAACGCATTAGGCCGCCAATGCCTTCCTTTAATAAAAGACATCAGTAGTCCCAAAGAGGTGAATGAGGCAGTGGAAGCAACCCTGGCAAAATTCGGCAGGATAGACATCCTCGTCAACTGTGCCGCTATTCGCGGAACACCAAACGTGCCTATCGTCGATGGCAATGGGGATGAGTGGAAAAGCATATTCGACATCAACCTTCTCGGAGCGTTCCTCCTTTCCAAACCGATCGTTCAACACATGATCAAGAGGGGAGAGGGAGGAAAGATTGTGCATTTTGCCTCCCTCGCCGGACGGATGGGTGTGAAGGGGAATGCTGCCTATGCAGCCTCCAAATGGGGTGTCATCGGCCTTGTCCAGAGCCTGGCCCTTGAGGTTGCCCCCTACAAGATCAATGTGAATGCGGTCTGTCCCGGCATGATCATCACGAACCTGAGAGACCACTGGATCGAGGAACAGGCCAAAAAAGCAGGCATCAGCTCTCAGGAGTTCAGAGAAAAGGAGTACCAGGAGGTGAGCAAACTCATCCCCATAGGCCGCATGGGAACCGTGGAAGATATCGCAGACGTGGTCTCCTTTCTGGTCTCCAGCAAGTCCGATTACATGACCGGCCAGTCCTTTAATGTGTGCGGGGGGCACCGGATGAATTAAGGGTGCCCGACCCTCTTTTGGAGTTGGACAACGGATTTGATCGGTACAGGAATATGGCTGTGAAAGATGTTCTGTATCCCATGGAAACTCGCGACATAAAACTACAATTCGCCGGTGTAGTCGCACTTCTTGACGTCAACGTACACATAGACCAGAGTGAAATACTTGCTATCATAGGTCCGAACGGGGCCGGTAAGACGTGCCTCTTGAACTGCCTCAATGGGTTTTACCATCCCCAGAAAGGCGAGATCTTTTTTGGCGGTCGTGACATTACCCATTTCAAGCCGCACGAAAGGGCCAGGCTGGGGGTAGCGCGGACATTCCAGGGCGTGCAGCTTTTTCGGGGGCTTAGTGTCCTGGATAATGTTTTGACAGGGCGTCACATTCATATGAAGACCAATGCGGTACAAGGTTTTTTTTACCGCCCCTGGGCCCACCGCGAGGAGATGTCTGAGCGACAGAAAGTAGAAGAGGTGATGGACTTTCTGGAGATCAAGCACATCAGGCATAAACTGGTTGGATCACTGAGCTATGGTCTTCGTAAACGGGTGGATCTTGGACGAGCCTTGGCCATGGAGCCAAAGGTTTTGTTGATGGATGAGCCGATGGCGGGCATGAACCTGGAGGAAAAGGAGGATATGGCCCGCTTCATCATAGATATCCGTGAGGGCATGGATATCCCCATCGTGCTTATCGAACATGACATGCAGGTAGTCATGGATATTGCCGATCGGATATATGTTCTGAATTGGGGTCGTCTGATGACAGAGGGGAAGCCGGAAGAAATAAGGAATAATCCCGAGGTTATCAAGGCGTATCTTGGGGAATAGCAGCAAGAATGAAGGATAGAACAGCCGTTCACAGGAATTGGGAAGAGCTTTCGAGCCTTCTGGACAAAGGTATTGCGACCATTCCACAGTTGCTGGTCCATCAAGCCCATCAATTTGGCGATAGGGTATTTTATCGAAAGAAAATGCTCGGTATCTGGCAGGGGTATACGTGGACCGATGTGGTTGAGCAGATCAAGTCATTTGCAATGGGTATGGCTTCCTTGGGCATAAGAAGGGGAGATGTGGTTGCCATCGTGGCCGAGAATCAACCGGAACTTTTCTGGAGTGAGTATGCGGCTCAAGCCATGGGAGCAAAGGTCGTCTGCCTCGAGCCGGATCTGACACCATCGCAAATGGAATACAGGCTGACCCACTCCGGCTCGGTCATGGCGGTTTGTGAGGACCAGGAACAGGTGGACAAGATCCTTGAGCTGGAGCAGAAACTCCCTGAAATCCATACCATCGTTTACTGGGATGAACGCGGCATGTGGAAGTATCATCACTCCAAATTGATGACGCTTCAACAGGCTGAGGACAAGGGAAGGGCATATCTTGAGAAGAATCCTCATGCCTTTGAAGAGGCACTGGCTGCCGGAAGGGGCGACGATGTGGCTGTCGTAAGCTATACGTCAGGCGTGACGGGCTTGCCGAAAGGTTGCCTGATAACCCATGCCAATCTCTTCGATATGGTCTTCCGATTAGTCGATCCTGCGTCCTTGAAGCCCTTCAGCCGATATCTGTCCTATATCTCCCCGGCCCGGCTTACGGAACAGGTATTTGGAATAACCATGGCTCTTTTTTGTCCCCTTACTGTCTATTTTCCAGAGGAACCGGAGACGGCTCAAGAGAATATGCGGGAGATAGGGACGGAGGCCATCGTGCTCAGTGCCCGCCAATGGGAGAGTCTTTCTTCTAATGTGGATGCCAACATGCTCGGCGCAGGAAAGATCCGCCGTGCGATGTTTAGGGCCGCCATGGCTGTGGGCCGTAGAGTGAATCTGTCCAGGCTTGAAGGACAGAACGTTCAACTGCTGTGGCGCTTCCTATATGCCCTGGCAGACACATTGCTCCTTCACAAGCTCAGGGCCAACTTAGGTCTTCACGCGGCGCGTTTAGCCATATCCGAAGGATCAGCCATCGCTCCGGAGGTATTCCGCTTCTTCCATACTGTGGGCATCAAGCTGAGAAATAGTTTCGGGACGATCGAAACAGGACTGCTTACTCTCCATCAGGGCGAAAGCTATGATCCGGAGACCGTGGGCACGTGGCTTCCGGTACACTCCCGATTTGGCCCTCCCTTACAATACAGTTTCACCGGCGACGGAGAGCTGCTGGTGAGGGGAGGGTCGGGATTCGTCGGCTACTACACCGATCGGGAGGCTACGGCAACGCAATGCAGTAACGGCTGGTTCCGAACCGGGGACGCGGCGAGGCTAACGGAGAAGGATGAACTGGTGTATGTAGACCGACTGCGCGATTTACGGAAACTGTCTACCGGTGACTCTTATTCACCGCAGTTCATCGAGAGCCGTCTCCGTTCCAGCCCCTTCATCAAGGATGCCCTGATCGTTGGGGACGAGAGCAGCCCTTTTGTGGCGGCTTTGGTAAATGTCGATGTGATCACCACCGGGCTGTGGGCCGAGCAGAGAAAGATAAGCTACACAACCCTTGCCGATCTCTCCCAGGAGTCGGGGGTACTGGAATTGATCAAAGCTGAGATCGACAAAGTCAATCATCTTCTGCCGGAAAAATCAAGGGTGCGGGCTTTCATCAATCTACCTAAGGAACTGGACCCTGATGAGGATGAGTTGACGAGAAACCGAAAATTGCGGCGCCGGTTTCTCGAAGAGAGATATGGGCAGTTCATATCGGCCATTTATGGTTTGGAGAAGGAAGTCAAGGTTGAGGTGCCTGTCAGATATCAGGATGGGAGGAGCGGCGTGGTGAACGCGACGGTCTACGTCAAAACTCTGGTGGAGGAGAAGGGGAAGCAATGATCACTTTGCTATCGCACGTGGTGAGTGGCGGCCTGACCGGTTTTCTCTATGCTCTCATCGCTATGGGTTTCGTGATCATCTACCGATCCAGCAAGATGTTTAACTTGGCCCAGGGCGAAATACTCATGATCGGGGCCTTCCTGGTCTGGTCTTTCGCACAGTATTTTGGTCTCCCCCTGTGGTTATCCATTCTCCTGGCCTTTGCAGTCAGTTTTGTCGTCGGCCTCTTTATTGAGAGATTCATCTTCCGACCCCTGGTGGGAGAGGAATTGTTCACTTTGTTTATGGTTACCCTGGGGCTGATGATCTTTATCAGGGGATTCGCACTGGTCGTTTGGGGTGCTGAGGTTCATTTTTTTCCTGCCGTCTTCCCCATGGCCGGCGTGAGAGCCGGACCGTTTATGCTCGATCGGGGATTGGTCATCGGCGCCGGGATCACGATCTTCCTGGCCATACTCATTTCCTGGATTTTCAATCATACCCGAAGGGGTTTGGAGATGACCGCCGTGGCAGAAGATCATCAGATTGCTCTCTCCCTGGGTTTGAACGTCAAGCGGTCTATCGCTGTGGCCTGGGGCGTCAGCGGGGTATTGTCCACCCTGGCTGCCATCATCTTTCTGAGCGGCAAAGGGATGAGCATTCTAGTTACGGATATCGGACTGGGTGCGGTGCCGGTGGCCTTTTTGGCCGGCGTCGAGTCGGTAGGCGGACTGATATTGGCTGGTTTGTTGATGGGCATATCCATGGGGCTGGCCGAATATTTCCTGGATCCGGTTTTTGAAGGGGGGGTGGCCGCCGTTTTCCCATACATCGTGATGATCGTTGTTCTGTTGCTCCGTCCCTCTGGTCTGTTTGGATGGAAGACCATAGAAAGGATTTGAGGAAATGGCCCTCCCGGTCGCCAAATATGAAGATAAGGCTCTGATACGCACGAGAACGCAATGGTGCTGGTTTACCGGTCTTATTGTCCTGCTCTTTGTTTTACCCCTGTTTGGCGGAGGGAAAGTGGTCGGTATTATGAACATCATCGGCGTCACGGTTATCGCCGTAGTGGGTTTGCAGATCAATGTCGGATATGCGGGGCAGATCAGCATGGGGCAGTCGACCTTTATGGGGGTGGGCGCTTATTCTGCTGCTGCCCTGACGCTCCACCTCAATCTGCCGGTATGGATCACCATCCCCATGGCCGGGATCACTTCCGCGGTATTCGGTGCTATCTTCGGCCTTGCTGCAGTGCGGATTAAGGGGTTCTATCTGGCCCTGACAACGATTGCAGCGCAGTTCGTCTTCTATTTTACCATGTTGAAGCTGCCCAAACGCTGGTTTGGCAGACTCGAAGGGCTGCGGATTGAACCGGCTTCGGTGTTGGGATTCAGCTTTGATACGGACCTGAAGATGTATTACATGATCTTTATTGTCGTCATCTTTATGTGCTACGGCGCCTGGAGTCTGGTCCGAAGCAGGACCGGGCGGGCTTTGGTGGCGCTGAGAGACAATGAGAATGCGGCAAATATCATTGGCATCGACGTAGTGTATTATAAGTTCCTCTCCTTCTTTATCGGTGCCTTCTATGGCGGTGTCGCCGGGGCTCTATGGGCTTTTTATGTGCGCTATGTCCATGCAGACCAGTTCACTATCTGGCTCTCAATCTGGTATTTAGGGATGTTGATCGTAGGGGGTAATGCATCCATCCTGGGAGCGATTCTCGGAACGGTTTTAATACGGTTGCTCCAGGAGCTGATGACCTCTTTGGGTCCGCTTTTGGTCGAGATCAGCCTGGTGTCCAGAATAGGTGAACAGGTGGTCTTTGCCTCTATGAATATGCTTTTAGGGTTAATCATTATTCTTTTCGTGATCTTTGAACCGCGAGGGCTGGTGTACCGATTGAATATCATAAGGGAAAGCTACCGTATGTGGCCGTTTCGCCCTTAAGGGTCAAGGGTGATCCATTTGGGCCTTTTTGAGTTCTAACAATCATAAAGGGGGTTGCCATGAAAAGATTAATGTTTTTCGTCTTAGCTTTGGCCATCGTTTTGACGTCTTTTTCGGTGGGTCCGGCGGCTGGTGCTGCCAAGGTGACCGAGTATACAGTGCCTACAATCGGTGATTTTTCCGGGCCTTTTGCCGAGGTTTTCAAACAGTTTGCTCAGGTGCAAAAAGCGGTGTTCGCCTGGTGGAATGATACCGCCGGGAAAAATATGGCTTTAAAGTTGAACATGAAGATTTACGACGGCCGCTATGATGCGAGTGTGATAGCGAGCATGTGGCCGGGGATTCTGGCGGAATGTAAGCCCATCATACTCGTCGGGCAGGGTGGGCCGGATGCGGCTGCGCTTCAGCAGAGGCTGCCCAGGGACAGGGTGCCGGCTACATACGGAGGTCCCACGTTCGGGTACGCCTGGCTTCCCAATCAGTGGATATTTCATGCAAGGCCGACCTGGACCCACGAGATGCTGGCGGGCATAAATTGGTACATCAAGGCCCATCCGGAAAAGAAGCCTCTGAAATTTGCCTTCATGGGCGTGAATTTTCCCCCGGCTCTTGATCAGAAAAAGGGTGTTGAGAAATACTTCCAGGAGGTCCTCGCACCTAAAGGCCTTGGAGAATTCGTGGCAACAGAATACATGGATATAACCCCGGTCGATGTCTCTAACCAGGTGAAAAAGTTCATTGACTCAAAGGCAGACCTTGTTGGGGGTCTCAGTACCACAGCCCAAGTTTCTGCTTACATAAGGGCCTGCCAGTTGCATGGCGTCAATATACCGACCGTGGGGGGGCCCCACCAAACGATCTGGCCCTTAGCCCGGGCCATGAAGACCTTCGCACCCTTTGAAGGCCATTTTGTGGTCGCCTGCCACACTTCTGTCACGGAGAGGAATTCCCGGGCGTATCAGTTCTTCCAAGTGCTTCAAAAAAACTATGGCCTCGATGAAGATGCCTGGAATCCGGCGAACATGCTCGGGTTTGCCCAGAGCATTCTCACACTCAGGGCCGTAGAGCATGCTGCCAATAGGGTGGGGGCGGCAAATCTGACCGGCCAGGCCGTTTACGACGCGATCTTGGCTGCACCCTTCACGCACGAAGAGCTCATGGGGCTGCTTCCGGCCCTCTCGTATACGAAGGACGCGCCATTCCCCACGGGGAAATTGCGGGCGATCATAGAGACGGTGAAAGACGGGAAATACGTCTTGGCGACACCGGAGTGGATTCCTGTTCCTGATGATGTGACCAAGTGGTAGAAAGCGCCAGCAAAGCCCCTTTGGTCTTCTTCGGGACGCATTAACTACAAAGGAGGATGTTATGAAAAGGCTGCTTCTTGTCGTTGTTATTGCACTAGGTGTGGTTGCGCCGTTGGTGGCCGGGCAAGGCATTGCTGCTGCTATTCAGGAATATACGATACCGGTGATCCTGGATTTTTCCGGGCCTTTTGCGGAGAACTCCCCTATCTTTGTAAGGGTACAGAAAGGCATATTTGCCTGGTGGAATGATGCGGTCGGCAAGAATATGGGGATCAAGTTGAACCCCAGGGTTTATGACGGGCGATACGATGCAAGCGTGATTGCGAGCATGTGGCCGGGCATTTTGGCAGAGTGCAAACCGATCGTCCTTGTCGGGATGGGCGGGGCCGATGCCGCTGCACTTCAGCAGAGGTTGCCCAGGGACAAGGTGCCGGCAACCTATGGATCGGGATCTTACGGGTACGAGTGGCTTCCGGAACAGTGGCTGTTTCATACAAGGCCCACATGGGTCCAGGAGAAGTTGGCGGCCATAGAGTGGTTCATCAAGACCTATCCGGAAAAGAAGCCGGTCAAACTGGCAATCGCGGTCGTTAATGTCCCCCCGGCGCTTGACTTCAGAAAGGGCCTTGAGAAGTATTTCCAGGAGGTCCTTGAGCCAAAAGGTCTCGGCAAGGTTGCTGCGGTAGAATACATGGATATAACCCCTGTGGATATTTCCAATCAGGTCAAGAAGATCGTCGATGCAAAGGCAGACCTGGTCACAGGCATTGTGACGCCGGCAATGATGGCTGCTTACATGCGGGCCTGCCAGCTTTATGGAGTTAATATACCTACGATAGGGGCGGGCCACGAAACGGTCTGGCCTTACGCCCGTGCCATGAAGACCTTCGCACCCTTTGAGGGTCATCTGGTAGTCGGCTGCGTCGCCTCTACCACGGATAAGAATTCCCAGGCATATCAGTTTTTTAAAACCCTCCAAAAAAGCTATGGGCTCAAGGAAGAGGATTGGAACCCTCAGAATATGATCCCCTTTGGACAATCTATTTTTACGGTCAGGGCAATAGAACGCGCCGCCAAGAAGGTAGGGGGGGCAAATCTGGCCGGCCAGGCCGTTTATGACGCCATCCAGTCGGGACCTTTTAGCCACGAAGAACTGATGGGCATACTTCCTGCTATCTCTTTTACGAAAGAAGCGCCGTTCCCGACAGGGAAGCTGCAGGCCACGATCGAGACGGTAAGAAACGGTACGTACGTTCTGGCAACCCCGGAGTGGGTACCTGTTCCTGAGGTAACGAAGTGGTAACAAGTGTCATGGGTTCTCTGGAGAAAAGACCGTGAAGCCCGTTTGCGCTTGAGAGGGAGCTGGATGGTTCACCTTTCCGGGTTCGAGGGGAAAGGTGATCAGTCAGCATCACCGGGGGCTTTGGCTCTGTCGAGTGCAGACTAAGCGCGAGGGAGGGCAAGATGAGCTCTGTTCGTGAAGACTTAACCATTCTAAACAAGTTCAATTTCCAGGTAAAGCCCGTGGCTGTGAGTTTTTTTACCAAACAACCAGAAGGGCTGAATCGTTTGGAGACGACCATACCTTTTTGTCTGATGGTCAAGAGAGCCCAAGAGGGGGCCCCGTTTTATGCGGATGAAGAAAATCATGCCTGCGAAGTTGGGCCTTATGTTCTGGGAGGCAAAGAGGTCCCGCGCCAGTTTACCAGCGGTGAATACGGCGTCGGCCATAAGCACTTTAAGGAAGCCCGCGCGATGAGAAGGATCTATCAAATCATCCCAAAGATGGAGAAGAATATTATCAGTTGCGTGGCCTTTTCCAGTATAGATGCACTGTCATTCGAGCCGGACCTTCTCATTGTGGTGGCTGACTTCGACCAGGCGCAAGTCTTGCTGAGGGCAATGACGTATACCACCGGCAAACCTTACACCAGCAAGTTCACAGGCGTGATGGGATGCACGTGGATGTACCTTTATCCGTATCTTACCGGAGAATTGAATTATTGGCCCGCAAATCTCAGTGCTGGCATGAAATTGCTCAAAGTGTTTCCGGAGGGCATGTTGGTGCTGTCCATTCCCTACGATTTGTTGCCGACGATATTGAAGAACTTGCAGGACATGCCCTGGGTTCTGCCGATCCATCAGGGCGGGGAAGAATTTCGCCTGAGATTGAAAAGGGAATTGGGCATGATCCAATGACGCTGCGGGCGGGCGGGTTGGAGCCTGCCGACAGGGCAATAGACGACGCTATCCTCAAGGAAGAGAATGCATGCTCTTGGAACTTAACAACGTAAAGGTGGCATACGGTGAAGTAAAGCTGGTGCTTAAGGGTGTTACCCTCGGCGTGCCCGAAAGGAGCATTGCAACCCTTTTAGGCGCAAACGGCGCGGGAAAAACGAGCACACTTAAGGCCATTTCAGGCCTGCTTCACTCTGAGAACGGTGAGGTGACGTCCGGAACCATACAGTTTCAGGGAAAGTCCATCACGAACGGAGACCCTCGAAAGATATTTCGAATGGGCCTGGTCCAGGTTATGGAGGGAAGGCGTATCCTGGAGCATATGTCCGTGGAGCAGAATTTGATTGTTGGGGGAAACCCTCATAAGAACCGGCGCGAATTGGCTGCTTCTTTGGAGAAAGTATATGCCTATTTTCCTGTATTGAAAGAGATGGGGGGCCGTGTGTGCGGGTACCTCTCCGGGGGTCAGCAGCAGATGATGGTAATAGGCCGCGCTTTGGTGGCCAAGCCCAAGCTGATGCTCCTCGATGAGCCTTCTCTTGGGCTGGCTCCAATGATTGTGACCGAAATATTTGAGCTGGCCAAAAAACTGAAAGAAGAAGAGAATCTTTCCATTCTATTGGTAGAACAAAATGCCAAGGCGGCTTTATCGATAGCCGACTACGGCTACGTTCTTGAGAATGGTCGCATTGTGCTTCACGGTCCGGGAGAAGAACTGCGACAGAATGAGGATATCAAGGAATTCTATCTCGGGATGAACCTTTCCGGGGATGCGAAGACCTTTCGGGATGTAAAGCATTATCGACGGCGCAAGAGATGGCTAAGTTAATGAGGGGCTTCTTATTCAACAGGCAATCGTGCTGAGTAGCGCCACTGACAAGAAGGATATTGGGTGTGGCTCGATTCGAAAGGCGGGTGTCTGTCATGAACTCAGGGGAAATTTCGGAAGCCGTGAGCCTTCGATCTGACATCATCGTCATTGGCGGCGGGGGAGGCCTGGCGGCCGCTGTGGCAGCCGCAGAAAAGGGTGCGAAGGTCATATTGCTTGAAAAGCGAAAGACGCCGGGCGGCAATACGGCCCTGGCAAGGGGTCTGATGGCCGCGGAGAGCCCAGTGCAAAGGCGCATGAAGATTGATGCCAGAAGGGAAGAGCTGTTCAAAATAGCGATGAGCTATTCCCATTGGACGATTGACCCAAGGATAATCCGGGCGATTATTGACAAATCGGGAGATACCATCCAATGGCTGGAAGACAAGGGGGTGAAGTTTACGGACGTTCCCCATGCCCATGACAATCAGGTTCCTCGAATTTATCATCTGCCGGAGGGCTACGGAGCTAAGCTCGTTCAGGTGCTAGTAAAGAAGTGCGCCGACCTGGGCGTTAGGTTGCTTTATGAAACCGCGGCCAATCGGATATTGACCGACGAGAGAGGTGCCGTGACCGGGGTTCAGGCAATATCAAAGGATAAGAAGATTAGAGTCAATGGAAAGAGTGTGATCATTGCCACCGGAGGGTACTCAGGAAATAAGGAGTTGTTGAAGAAAAATTGTCCCTACTATACAAAAGACATGCATTTGAATGGTTCACCCAATATGGGGGATGGGCTACTCATGGCAACAGAGATAGGGGCAGCTACTGAAGGTCTTGGAATCCTTCATATCATGGGCCCCTTTTTCCCAGGTTCTGTGTATGTGAATGTTGTCGCTGTGGAGTCCAATACGATTTGGTTGAACAGAAGGGGAGAAAGATTTACGGATGAGGCTTCTTTCCTTCCTTCTGAGACTGCAAATGCCTTAACCAGGCAACCTGACAAGATTTCCTATACGCTCTTTGACGAGAAGATCAAACAGAGTTTTATCGAAGAGGGATTGATCAAGGGAGTTCACCGTTCTTTTCCTTCAACGACCAAGATGACTAAGTTGGGAAAGCATCTTCAGAAGGAGGTGGAGAAAGGGAGAGTTAAGATATCTGAGTCCTGGAAAGAGATTGCAGGATGGATAGGGGCAGATCTCAAAACTGTGGAGAACACCATCAACGAATACAATGCGTACTGTGATCGGGGATACGATGAGATGTTTTACAAGGATCGAAGGTACCTTCGGCCTTTACGGAACCCCCCTTACTACGCCCTCAGGTGTCACCAAGCCTTCCACGGCACCATAGGGGGGATCAAGATTAACCCCCATATGGAGGTACTGGATCACCAGGACAACCCTATTCCCGGGCTTTATGCAGCGGGCAGCGATACGGGAGGATGGGAATCTGATACCTATTGCTACATCCTTTCTGGAACTGCATTCGCCTTCGCCATCAATTCGGGACGTATTGCCGGAGAAAACGCTGCCAGGCATGTATCAGGAGAATGAGAAAAGGAGAACATACAGGGCCGTTCAAATATCCGCAGGCTGATCAGGGATGAGATTTGGAAGACGTGGGGTAGTGTTAGCGGCAGAAAGTATACCTTAACGTTGCAAACAAATCGCCGAAACAGACTCGGCGGGGACGCTAAAAAAGCCTTGTAGGGGAACCTTTTGAAGGTTAAGCACCATGCTCCACCTACTTTGCGAGATTTCACTCTCGGTGAAGTTCTCCAAAACCCATTCCATTCCACTAAGACCCGCATACCAAGGCTTTGGAAGCGTTCCTGCCGAGTCTGCTTAATGCTACAGGCGGGTATACAAAACCCGCCAGGAGGCTATCATGCCAGAATTTCACAGGCTCCTCGAACCTTGTCACATAGGAAAGGTAAAGACACGGAACCGGATTATTAAGGCGGCTTCAGGTACAAGTTTCTGGAATCCAGGAGAACACCGCGTCACCGAAAAGGGAAAGGCATTTTACGAAGCCCTGGCCAGGGGTGGCGTAGGTCTTATCATGGTAGAGTCCCCGATCGTGGAATATCCGTTCGATGAGCCCGGGGATGTACGTTTGCGTATTGACGACGACAAATATATTGAAGACGTGAGCCAGTTAGCTCAGGTGATACACAAACATGGCTGCCCGGCATTTGTGCAGTTTTACCATCGTGGCCCCTGGCTTCAACCCTATGCGTCTAACCGTCCCCACATAGCTGCATCACCGGTCAAAGCGCCACGATCGCAATTTGATATACATGCGGAAACGCCACCCAGGGAATTAACCATCCCCGAGATTGAAGAAATTGTGAACATATTCGTTAAGGCATCTGAACGTTTAAAGAAGGCTGAATTTGACGGCATTGAGCTGAATGCCGGTAGTGACCACCTTTTTGCCAGTTTCTTGTCTCGCTTCTGGAATAAACGCCAAGACGCATACGGTTGTACGAGCATGGAAAACAGAAGCCGTTTCTTGGTTCAATCCATCCGGGGAATCAAAGGAATCTGCGGAGAGGACTTTCCCATTAGCGTCATTATTAACGCGATGGAGGCTGGAATGGGAGACGATGGCATGACGTATGACGAGAGTAAAGCATTAGCTCTCATCCTGCAGGAGGCTGGTGCTGATGCTCTCCATGTCAGGTCTCATTGGCTCGGTCATCATCTCGGATCGTACAACCATGACAATCTCTTCTATCCGGAACCACACATCCCATTGAAATCTTTCCCCCAAGGGCTGGATTGGAACCACGGAGGGAAGGGGGTGAATGTACCTGCGGCCGAAGCCATCAGAAAGGTAGTCTCGATACCGATCATTACGGTAAGCGGCATAGAACCCGAACTTGGCGAGGAGATTTTGCGGCAGGGTAAGGCCGACTTCATTGGTATGTGCAGGCCCCTATTCGCCGACCCCGAGCTTCCCAATAAGCTCGCCTCAGGAAGATTGGATGATATAGCGCCGTGCACCCGTTGCAGTACATGCCAGAAAATGAATGGTCTGCCCAAAGAATGCCGGGTAAATGCTGCATTGGGAACATTGCAATATGAAATCAAGAAAGCAGGGAAGGCCAAAAGTGTGGTCGTGGTTGGCGGTGGACCGTCAGGGATGGAGGCTGCCCGAGTAGCGGCATTGAGAGGACATAAAGTATTACTTTGTGAGAAGTACCATAAGTTAGGGGGCGCGTTACCCATCGCTGCGCTTGTAAAGGGGCTTGAAATTGAGAACCTGCCAGCACTCATTTATTATCTGAAAAGGCAAATTATCAAGTTGGGCGTAAAGATAAGAACCGGGGAAGAGTTTAATCTATCGTTAATCGATGAGGTGAAACCAGATGTTATCATCGTTGCCACGGGAGGTATTCCCTCATTTCCAAAGATACCAGGAATAAACGGACCCAATGTAGTAAAAAGTTCCGACCTTCATAAGACATTAAAGACCTTTCTGCGGTTCCTAAGTCCGGGCACCCTGAGGTGGCTGACGAAATTCTGGATGCCCGTGGGGAAAAATGTGGTTGTCATCGGTGGCCTAATAGCAGCCTGCCAACTCGCCGAATTTCTCGTCAAGCGAGGCAGGAACGTTACCATTGTGGATACAGAACAGAGCTTGGGAGAAGGGTTGGTTCCTGAGAGAAGGAACCGACTTCTGTCCTGGTTCCGGGAAAAAGGGGTGACCATGATGACCGGGGTCAAGTATGAGGAGATAACAGATAAAGGACTAACTATTACTACAAAGGAAGGTAAGAGATTGACTATCGAGGCGGATACCATAATACCTGCAACACCGATGTTACCAAATATCGATTCAGTGAGAAGCCTCGAAGGAAAAGTACCCGAAATCTACTTCGTTGGCGACTGCAAGGAACCTCGGCTAATACCTGATGCAATTGCCGAAGGTTGGAGAATAGCGAACACAATATAAATCATCTATGAGGGAGAGTGAACCCGCCAGTTGCATAAACGGCCATGGGTAAGCCCTTCTCCAAGGCTTCCCAAGGCGGCCATTTGGAGATTTAATGGAATCGCAGGAAGGCACCTCAGGTGAATTCCAGTCCGGGAGACGGAGGTGGGTGCCATTCGCTAAGAGGTTCGCCTGGAACCCTTTCCGAAGAGCTTACCCACGTCCGTTTAGCAGGAATTTATGCAACATCTGGGTGAATGGTGTGACATAGAAGGACTTGGGATAAGAAGATCGGATTGAGAGGATCTTTTCTTTTGAATGAGGTTACGGGTAGCTCCATCCGAGCCTCGGACGTAAGGAAGGTGTAAAATGGTGAGACGTTTTGAAGGTAAGGTTGCGGTGGTGACGGGGGGAAGCTCGGGGATCGGCAGGGCGACTGCACTGGGTTTTGCAAAACAAGGGGCGAAGGTCGTCGTTGCCAGTCGAAACGTCGAGCTGCTGAGAGAGACGGTGCGGATGATTGAGGAAACGGGTGGAGAGGGGACTTTCGCTAAGTGCGATGTCACCGTAGCGGCTGAGGTTGAAGCAATGATCAACAAGGCAGTGGAAACCTACGGCCGGCTGGATTATGCCCTTAATAATGCGGGCGGAGGCGGGGGCGCGGCTTCTTTTGCTTTGACCGCCGACTGCACGGAGGAGGACTGGGACCGCGAGATCAACGTCAACCTGAAGGGGGTATGGCTCGGCATGAAGTATGAGATCCCCCAGATGCTCAAGCACGGGGGCGGAGCCATCGTCAATACGTCATCGGTGGCAGGGTTGATTGTGAACCACGCAGGCAGGGCAGCCTATGCGGCAGCCAAACACGGCGTGCTTGGCCTCACGAAGGCGGCAGCCTTGGAGTATGCTAAGGCAGGCATTCGGGTCAACTCGGTGTGCCCGGGTCCTGTCCTGGTGCCCTGGATCAAAGACGTATTGGCGGCTCAGCCGGAGATGATCGGGGCTTTCCTGCAGGGGTGTCTTCTGGAGCGCATGGGCAAGCCGGAAGAGGTTGCGGAAGCCGTCATCTGGTTATGTTCAGACGCCGCATCATTCGTGACGGGGCACGCCATGGCGGTGGACGGAGGCGTCCTCGTAGGTGCTTAAGAGAGAGGAGGCGTTTTCTATCATCGTAAAGGAGGTTGAAGGTTATGGTCCCTAACCGTACCCAACGCCAGGAAACTCTGAAGTCTGAAATAATCATCATTGGTGGTGGAGGGAGCGGCCTGGCAGCCGCTATCGGCGCAGCAGAAAAAGGGGCAAGAGTTGTGCTGCTGGAAAAGCGAAAGAAGGCCGGAGGAGATACGGCCCTGGCAGGAGGTCTGTTTGCCACCGAAAGTCCCGTTCAAAAGCGGTTGAGAGCCGAGGCCCATAGCGAGGTATTTATTAAGGCAGCAATGAGCCATTCCCATTGGAAAACGGATCCAAGGATTCTTCGTGCCTTTGTGTATAAATCAGGAGATACCATTGACTGGTTGGAGAAAATGGGTGTGAAATTTTTTGATATTGGCCAGTTTCTTCCCCTGAACGGTCCCCGCATTTTTCATTTGCCCCAGGAGTTGGGCGCAGGTGTTGTCAACGTTCTGGTAAAGAAGTGCCTGGATCTCGGTGTGAGAGTGCTGTATGAGACGGCGGCAAAGAGGATATTGACCAGTGGAAATGGAAATGTAACCGGGGTACTGGCAACAGCAAAGGAAAAGGAGCTTAAGATTGCGGCAAAAAGCGTCATCCTTGCCTCAGGAGGGTACGCAGGGAACAAGGAATTGTTAAAGAAATATTATCCTTTTTATACGGAAGATCTCATCCCTATCGGTTTGCCTCATATGGGTGATGGGCTGCTGATGGCCATGGAGATAGGGGCCGCGACGGAAGGCCTTGGAACACTTCTCCTGCGAGGTCCGCATTTTCGAGGGTCTATGGACGTAGTTCATGTTGCCATGGAGCCGAATACGATTTGGGTGAACAAAAGGGGCGAACGATTCGTCGATGAAATGACTGGCTTCAATTGGCCTGAGGCTGCAAATGCCCTGAACAGACAACCGGACAAGATTTGTTACAGCCTCTTTGATGAAAAAATCAAACAAAGTTTCATCGAGGAGGGACTGATCAAAGGCTACCGGGATCCGCCACTTACGAAATTGACCAAACTGGGAGAGCGGCTTCAGGCAGAAGCGGAGAAAGGAAGAGTCAAGATATCTGACTCTTGGGAAGAGATTGCCAGATGGATGGGTGCAGATCCCCAAGTTCTTAAGAGCACGGTAGATGATTACAACTTCTTCTGCGACCACGGATACGATGATGGTTTCTTCAAGGCCCCCAAGGTTCTTGCCCCCCTGCGGACCCCGCCTTACTATGCCCTGAAGTGTTACCAAGGCTTTCTCGGGACGATAGGTGGCATCAAGATTAACCACCATATGGAGATTCTGAATCAACAAGATGACCCTATGCCGGGGCTTTATGGTGCGGGCACCGTTGCGGGGGGTTGGGAATCGGATACGTATTGCCTGCAGCTTAGTGGATCAGCATTTGGGTTTGCTCTTAATTCAGGCCGGATTGCAGGAGAAAACGCTGCTCAATATACGGGAAGAAAATAATCAGGATACGTTTCGGAGGCCAAGGAGGCAGGAAGATGTCAGCGGAGAATGGAAGGAAAACTTCCCGTGTTGAAACCCTTGAGACTGAAATCGTGATCATCGGTGGCGGAGGGAGTGGCCTGGCCGCTGCTGTTGCCGCAGCGGAAAAGGGAGCGAAAGTCATCGTACTGGAAAAGCGCCATGCTTTAGGTGGTAATTCAGTATTTGCCGAGGGTCTTTTCGCCGCAGAAAGTCCGGCACAAAAGCGGATGATGATCGATGCCCGTAAGGATAAGCTTTTTCGGCTGGCAATGGATTACGCCCATTGGAAGATTAATCCGAAGATTATTTGGGCGTTTTTGAACAAGTCAGGAGATACCATTCGATGGCTGGAAGAAAAGGGGCTGAGATTTGATTGGATCCCTGCTCTCTATTTCAACCAGGTTCCTTTGGTTTGGCACTGTCTGAAGAAGGGTGGCGCTGGAATTGTGGAGTTGCTGACCAAAGACTGCGAGAATCTTGGCGTAAGGATTCTGCGTGATACGGCGGTAAAAAGGATTTTGATGAGTGAGAAAGGAGGCGTAGCCGGTGTCCTATCGGAAGCGAAGAAGACCCCGGTTAGAACCCTTTGCAGGGCAGTCGTCGTTGCCACGGGAGGTTATCCGGGCAATACGGAATTGTTGAAGACATATTGTCCGTCCTATACGGAAGAGGACCGATGCGTTGGGATACCCCATACGGGAGACGGGCTCCTGATGGCCATGGACGTGGGGGCTGCGACGGAGGGGTTGGGACTGCTTCACTTGAACGGACCTCGTCCCTTCGGATCGATACATTTAACTGCTGTTGCGCAGGAACCGAATACGATTTGGGTGAACCAAAGGGGAGAACGATTCACCGACGAAACCATCGCAGATGGGCGCGGCAATGCGATACACACCCAGCCGGGGAAGGTTTCCTACACCCTCTTTGATGAAAAAATTAAGCAAGGTTATGTCGAAGACGGACTGATCAAGGGGTTGGGAGTAGTGTATGTTCCCCAGAGAACCAAGTTGACCGAATTGGACAAGGAGCTTCGAGAGGAAGCAGATCAAGGAAGGGTTCGAATTGCTCATTCCTGGGACAAAATCGCCGGGTGGGTAGGGGCAGATCCCAGAATTCTCAAGGCCACCATAGACGAGTATAACTCCTTCTGTGATCACGGATACGATGCGATGTTTGACAAAGATCGAAGGTGCCTTTTTCCCCTCCGTGATCCCCCCTATTACGCCATTAAGTGTCATTCAACGTTCCTGGGCACAATCGGCGGCATCAAGATTAACCACCATATGGAGGTGCTGAATCACCAGGATGGTCCTATTCCGGGGCTTTATGCCGTCGGCGTGGATACTGGGGGTTGGGAATGGGACACCTATTGTCTCGCCCTTTCCGGGACCACGTTTGGCTTTGCCATTAGTTCAGGCCGAATTGCAGGGGAAAACGCCGTTGCCTATCTATCCGGACCGCGACAGGAGAGATAGATCTGAATGGGATCAGGGTGTGAACGATGAGATGGAATAGGGTGAGTGAGAGGATCGTTGCAGTGGCTGAGATTATTTCAGCGTTGTTCCTCCTTCTTATTGCAGGGCTTACTATTGCTCAAGTGGTCATGCGGTACGTTTTCAGTTACCCCTTCACATGGACGGAAGAGCTCTCCATTGCCGCGTTCATCTATTTAGGATTTATAGGCATCGGGGTGGCTTATGCCCAGGGCAGACATTTGTGGGTGGATGCATTTGTAGGGATGCTTCCCGCATCACTCCGCAAAGTCGTCGACGGTATTGTCTTGGGGCTTTCGTCAGCCTTTTTATTGATTCTGATCGTGCTCATGATCCGGGTAATGATTGTGACCTCTAAGGTGGGCATCACCACGGCTGCTTTGCAGTTGCCCAGGGCCGTGATCTATTTATCTCTTCCAATGGGCTGCATCTTGTTCTTGATTCAAGTGGTGAGAAGGTTTTGGGGCCTTGGGAGGACGCAATGATCATTCTTTTTGGCGCAATGTTGCTTCTGTTGTTTTCAGGGATGGAGATCGGGACGGCGATGGGCTTTGCGGGGATGATCTACATCCTCATCTCCTGGTTCGGTCCTACGCCGATCGCTCTTACGACGATCGCTCAGAATTTTGTGTACGGCATCGATTCCTTCCCCTTCCTGGCCATGCCTATGTTTATTTTGGCCGGAGGGTTGATGAATGAGGGAGGGGTGACACATCAGTTGGTGCGGTTCTCTCAGGCCCTGGTGGGCCACATCACAGGAGGCCTCGGGAATGTGTCTGTGTTAGCCAATATGATCGTATCAGGGATGACGGGGTCCTCTGTGGCCGATGCGAGTGCGACAGGGGCGGTGATGATTCCTGCGATGAAGCGGGAGAAATATCCACCGGAAATGGCTGCGGCCATCATCGGGGCCTCGGCCACGATCGGGCCGATTGTTCCTCCCAGTATTGCGTTTGTCATCATCGGGAGCATGACGGGCACGAGCATCGGGCGTCTATTCATAGGGGGAGCCGTTCCAGGATGCCTCATGGGGTTGATGCTTCTGATTACCAACTACTTTGTGACGAAGCAAAAGGGATTGATTCCGGAGAGGAGATTTGATGGAAAAGAGCTTCTTCGCAGCGCCAGGGAGGCGGTTTTATCCATTCTCATGCCTATTTTTGTCATCGGGTCGATACTCTTTGGAATAGCAACCCCCACAGAGGCAGCTGGAGTGGCTGTGGCCTATGCGTTTTTCTTGGGGTTCATCGTGTACAGGAAGCTTACACTGAGAAGTACGTTTGAGGTATTAAAGAGGTGTGCCGTCACAACGGCTTCTGTAACCTTTACTGTGGCAGGGGCCGCGGTCATCTCCTGGGTGGCGACTGATGAGCAGATTACTCTCAAGATGACCGAGGGGTTGCTTTCCATCACGAGTAATCCCGTGGCCATCCTGTTCATTATCAATGCCATCTTATTTATATTGGGGTTTCCTTTAGAGCCTCTTCCTTTGACGATGATGTTGATCCCGATCTTATTTCCGGTCGTCATAAAATTGGGCATCGATCCTGTCCATTTTGTGGTGATATTTACCGTCAATACGACTCTGGCATTGATTACGCCGCCGGTGGGGGCCACTCTCTATATCGTTTCTGCACTGGGTCAGACTTCAGTTTCCAAGGTGTCTCGTGCGATCATTCCCTATTTGATCGGCCTTATCGTAGCCCTTGTGATCATCACCGTTTGGCCGGGGCTGACCTTATGGCTTCCCAACTTATTAATGAAATGAGGAGCGCGTTAATGATTTTCTTAAAAAGGGCACAACTCATCACAAGAACAAGGAGGGAAAAATGGAGAACCTGAAGAGGTATCGTTTTGGGGTGGGCATTTTGGCTTTATTTTTTCTCATTGGGGGACCTTCTCTCAGTATTGCGGCCTATACGGGAGAAGGCCAAAAGGTTCTGATTCTGAAAATGGGGTCTGAAATCCCGGTGAATGATCCTGTGAGCCAAGCGCCGATAAGATTTGCTGAGAGGATCAAGCAACGGACGAACGACAAGATCCAGATCACTTATTTTTCAGATTCGCAACTGGGAAAATGGCAGCAGATGCTGGAATCCGTCAATGCGGGCAGTCTGGCAATGATGTACTCACCAGCGGGAGGATCGAAAGAGTTTTATGTGACGATGCTTCCTTATCTTTTCCGTGATTTGGATCATGCTACAAGAGTCTTGGATGGAGACATTAGGGAGGGATGGGCAAAAAAGCATTTAGAAAAAACCGGAATCTATATTTTTGGTTGGGAATTTTCCGGTTGGCACTCCATGTTTTTTACAAAAGTCCCGGTGCGCACACCTGCGGACATGAAGGGAATGAAATTTCGAGTTCCTCAAGACAAGATTTTTATAGAAACCTTTGAAGCGATCGGTGCACGGCCAACACCCATCCCTTTTGCCGAGCTTTACATAGCGTTGCGTCAAGGAGTCGCCGATGGTCTGGCAGTGCCCACAGCTCCCGTTGTAGCCCTTAAGTTCTGGGAAGTCCTGAAGTATGGGGCCTTAACACGCCATATGCTCTCAGCCCACTGGATGCATCTGAACGGACAAATTTGGCAAAGTCTCACCCCAGAGACCCAGAAGGTTTGGATGGACACATGGAAAGAAGTCACTGGGGAGTTAAGGAAGGAATTGATCGATAAAGAACGTGAAGATATGCTGTTATTAAAATCAAAGGGAATCACCTTCACCGAACCAGACATAGAAGCCTTCCGAGAAGCCACTAAAAATGTGTGGAAGAAGATGCTCGCCGAGCCTGGAGAAATAGAGGCTTACGAGAAAATCAAGGCAACACGTTAGGAGAGCCCTCTCGGCAACGGCAGCGAGCAGGGTGATCAAAATCCTTGATCGGGTGCCCAGTGGATAGGGATACCGGTAGATAAACGAAAGGAGCGTGGAAGGATGACGCATCATCAATGGACCATAGCGCCGTTGATCCTGGCAACAGCCGTACGGGATAAGTCCCAGTCCCTTCTATACAGAGACGTTGGAGTAAAATTAGAAGGGGCCGTTTTGGCCTGGGTCTTGATGAGCGGCAAGGAGAAAATTCTCGTGGATACGGGTGCCTGCGGCCCGGCGAAAACGCCCGAATTCTATCGGCGGTATAGCCAGACCCCGGAACAGACGATGGAGGCCCAGTTGATGCGCTTCGACGCGTCAACGGATGAGATCACAACCGTTATCAATACGCACCTTCACCTGGATCACTGCTGCGGTAATGTTCTCTTCAAAAATGCCCGGTTTCTTGTGCAGAAAAGAGAGATGGAGTACGCAAGGAATCCCCTGCCCATTCACAAGCCAGCTTATGCTGTGCAACTTGCGGGAATCAATTTCGAACTCCTTGATGGGGATGCAGACGTGGTTCCCGGTGTTAAGGTGATTCTGACTCCAGGACATTCACCCGGAAGCCAGACAGTATTGGTGCAGACCACCGAGGGGCTTTACATCATTGCAGGCGACAACATACCGCATTTTGAAAACATGGCGGTCCCTGATAATGATCCATTCTGGCCCAGTGCAATCTATGTCGACTTGAGGGAATACTACGAAAGCCTTGATCGACTCAAAAGCCTGGGAGGTTTTGTCCTCCCAGGGCACGACCTTCTGGTCTTGAAGAAGAACGTGTACCCTTAGCGTTCCATTTTATAAATGCGGTGACCTATTATACGACAGGACGAGTCGGGTTGGCACTGGGAACTGTAAAGGGACTGTAAAGGGTATTCCTCACCGGAACGACCGCCAATACTGAGACAACCCGATCAAGCTGAACGGTCTCTGGTGTACAGGCATATTCATTGGTGTGTGATACCGACCTACTCTTGAGCGATATTCTCCTATCAACGTTGACAACGGCAAGAGAAATCAAATAGAGCCCAAAAAGGGGAGAAAGATGGAGACCAAAGAGATCCTTTATTTCAACGAACCAGGGCCGTCGAACACTGATGAGATCCTGGAATTGGCAAGAAAGAGGATAGAAGCCTTAGGAATTCGAAATGTGGTCATAGCATCCCAGGCTGGAGTGACAGTAAAGCGGTTCCTTGAAATGACAAAGGACTTAAAGCTCGACATTGTGGCTGTAACAAACCCCAGGGATGCGAAGCTGAATATCACTGTGATGTACGATAAGTATGAAGAATCAAAGAGAATAAAAGAAGATTACGAAAGAAGGGGGGTTACGCATTTTCAGGCTTCGATCTCGGACGAGGACCGGAGGACATTTGAGAAGGCAGGCGTAAAGGTTGCTAATATACGGGATTATCTGAACATTGGAGACCCACGCGGGTTGCATGATGAAACGAAGCTGAGCGCACTGGACCTGCAGTGGAAAGCCACACGATCGAAATTGAAACCCTTTATTCCCAACTATTTGCGTCCTCTAGATATCGAGGCAGGGACGGACCTATCCCTCCTGAACATCATCAGCATGGGCTTTCGTGTCCTTGTGGGTGTTACGGTAGTTGCTGTGAACAATGGTCTTGTCCCTGAGGGCGAGACGGTGCTATCTATGGCGGGGACCGGTTTTGCCGGTGGAGGAGCAGATACGGCTGCCATCCTTCGGGCCGGCTCAAGTGCTAAAGCGTGTTTGGTTAAAGAGATTCTCGGCTTTCCAAAATTGAAATGAAGGGCGACGTTTTAAAGCGGAAGACTTCCGAGAGCGACGGCGGCATGGGAGGAAGAAAAGACGAATGTCATTACAAAACATAGTTGAAACGGATGTTCTTGTTATTGGGGGAGGCATCGCAGGCTGTTTCTCGGCGATAAAGGCAAAGGCGCAGGGTCTCGATACGGTCTTGGTAGACAAGGCTTACGCCGGTAAATCGGGTGCCGGCTTTGCCTCGGGCATGGGCTACATGGTGTTCAACACCGAGTGGGGACTCGATCTTGATGCCTGTGTGAACGCAGTTAATCTCAAGGGCGAGTATTTGAACAACCGTGAATGGACTGAGATCGTGTTCAGAGATTCGTGGTCGACTTACCAGGACCTTGTTTCCTGGGGTGTCGAATTCCCAGTAGAAGAAGATACCCAATTTGTCAAAGACTTCCTGCCATTCGGGATCGTTCGTATAAAGCGAAGGAAAACAACGCCTGTTCTGAGGCAGAAGGCGATGAAGAGCGGCGTTAAGATTATGGATAGGGTCATGGTTACTGATCTGCTCAAGCAGGACGGAAAGGTGGTTGGAGCCATCGGTTTTCCGATGGACAGCGAGGACTCACATTATATTTTCAAAGCGAAAGCAACGGTTCTCAGCACCGGTTACAACAGCTTCAAGCCGACGGGGGCTGAGATCTGCTGCTTGACAGGTGACGGGGAGGCGATGGCCTACAGGGCTGGCGCTGAGATTACCGGCAAGGAGTTTCCCGATTCAGGCAATTACGGCATGATGCCTTTTCCCGCCTGGCGGGGCGGCAGAGGGAGTCGTGCGGTCTTCCGTTATTATACTGATGCAGAAGGCAAGAGGATAGAGACACACTATCAAAATGAATCGGATCTCACTCTGGACTTTGCAGTCCATGCGGGCAGGGGACCGATACTCTGGGATCTTGACGCCGCTACGACGGAAGATATAGAGCGCATGCGCAAAAGGCAACAACACTCTGATGCCATGGAGAGTGAGCGGATGGGTTTCGATGCCGGCCAGGGCGGTAAGTTTCCACAAGTAGGAGGCGGTGCTGCGGGAGCTCCGAACGCCCAAACAGGGGGTGTATGGCCTAAGAACACCCAATGTGCCACCAGCATTCCGGGGCTTTACGTGGCCGGTGAGTGTTGCGGTACAAGGTACCTGGGTGCGTACCACCCTGCGCCTGGATTTGGCCTCACCGGTTCTGCTGTTACAGGCTCAAGGGCCGGCTTCGGCGCTGCAGAGTATGCTTCGAAGGCAGAAAAACCGATAATAGATTGGGAAGAAGTGACACGGTCAAAGAATATCATGTTCGGTGCCATTGAGCGTAAGGGTGGCTTCAGCCCCAGGTGGGTGACCCAGTTGCTGCAGAACACGATGATACCCTATTTTATTCTGCATGTTAAGCATGCGGATCGGTTGCAGGCGGCACTCACTATTGTTGAGTTCCTGAGGGACCACCTTGTTCCCAAGTTGAGCGCCCGGGATAGTCATGAGCTGCGTCTGGCCCACGAGACGAAAAACATGGTTCTTAATGCTGAAATGATATTGAGGGCCTCTCTCTTTAGAACTGAAAGCAGAGGTCAGCACTACAGGGAGGATTATCCTCGAAGAGACGATCCCAATTGGCTGGTATGGGTGAAGCTCAAAGAGGAGCAGGGCAGGATGAAGGTTGCAACGGAGACGATCCCAAAGGAATGGTGGCCTGACCTGTCTAAACCTTATGAAGAGCGTTACCCCAAGCGGTTTCCCGGGGAGTGACCACGATCGGCTTTCCGGTAGGTTGGTGTTCCCAATGTTTAGAGAGTTTATCGTGATCTTGTAATTATGGGAGGCAAATGTCATGTCTATCGAACGTATCGACCCTGTTTTGTGTACGGGCTGCGGGATATGTGTCAATAGCTGTCCCGTGGATGTGATAAGGATGGATAAGGGAGGCAAGAAGGCAGTCATCAGATATCCGGAGGACTGCATGTGTTGCGCTTACTGTGAGCTGGACTGTCCTGAAAACGCCATATATGTATCGCCCGTAAAGTATGCACCGGTCATGGTATCATGGTAGGCTGAGGGGCTACGGATTTCAGACAAATCGGGTCTTTGAATCAGACGAGTTCAACTTCTTCAAGGAGCGGAGAGATAAAGGGGTGAGGGACGCCGCCCACGAGAAGCACAAGTTTTTCGAAAAATTGGGCAAGTGACCATGAGGGAGGCTAAAATGGATGCGACTTATCCGTTTGCGAAGACCCAGAAATCCTGTTGACACCCAGTTCAGCGTAAAAAAGTTTATGGATTGCGCTTCATACCCTGTAAAGAAATTATCTGATGACCAGATTGAGAGAGTGGTGGAACTCATTGGGCGACTTGAGCAGGTGGAGGATGTTAGAAAGATCATTGAGCTCCTTACCTGAAGATAACTGAATACTTCTACAGCATTTTCGTAAAAGACGAAAGGAAACGGTTATGCTAGCGCAGGTATCCCTTATTCCGGCTGAATCGAAGAAGTTGATCGCAAAAGCAGTGGCAAGGATGGGAGCCGTTCAAAGGGCTATAGAAGACGGCTTGATTGTGATGCATCCGAGCAGCAGCACCTATTTCATCGTTGAAGAGATCACTGGTCAAAAGCCCCCCACAAACGTCTGGGTCTCCGGAGCGATCGTACCAAAAGGCGCATGCGGCGAAGTGGGTATATTCATAGGATCGCAGCTCATATTCGATCCGGCACATCGGGATCCAAACACCGGGAAACCCATTCCTGGCAATTATCCTCATTCCTGGGTCCTACGGAAAGGGCAATGGTCACAGAAGGAGCCCCTTGGCAATCTTTTGGAAGAGATGGGGCCCGGGGATATATATATCAAGGGGGTTAATGCCCTGGACATCGAGGGCAATGTGGGAGTCCTCTGGGGAAATGAGGCTGAAGGCGGAACCGCTGCCCTGGTGATGAACACCCAATGCCGAAAGGGATTCGATGTGATCCTTCCAGTAGGTCTCGAGAAGTTGATTCCTCTCTCCATAAGAGATGCCACGAAGGAGGCAAAGAAGTTTCAGTACGATTACTCCATGGGGGTTTCCTGCGGACTGTTACCTTGCGATGGGATTGTGGTAACCGAGCTGAAGGCAATTGAGATTTTGAGTGGCGCCACGGCCGTTCCCATTGCTGCAGGCGGGCTGGGGGGCGCGGAAGGTGCGGTGACGCTGGTAATCAAAGGTGAGAGGGATCAAGTCACTAAGGCCATTGAGTATGTAGAGAGCTCGAAGGGAGCGCAGCTGCCCCCGGTCCGCGTCCCCAACTGTTATGACTGTCCTGTTCCCCCCGGTGTCTGTACAGGTCGTCTGGCTGGCAAACCGTGGGTAAACTGGTGAACTTCTCCAAGGTGAGACAAATGGACGACACGTACCGATTTATCGGCAAAACGATACCACGGACGGACGCTAAGGAGATCGTCACCGGTGCGGCACGGTTTCTCGACGATATCACGCTTCCGAACATGCTCCATGGCAAGGTACTGCGAAGCCCTCATGGGCACGCCCTCATCAAGAAGGTAGAGAAGAGCAGAGCCGAGAGGTTGCCGGGGGTGAAAGCGGTCCTCACATGGGAAGACGTTCCCGATTGGAAGGGAGGCACCCCCCACAACACCCGTGTTCTCGACCGAAAGGTCCGGTTCGTGGGTGACGCCGTGGCGCTCGTCGCGGCAACGGACAAGGGGATCGCAACGGAGGCCCTCCGGCTGATAAACGTGGATTATGAGGTCTTGCCGGCGGTCTTTGACATGGAAGAAGCATTGAAACCCGGCGCCCCACAGCTCTATGAGGAGTGTCCTGGAAACGAGCTGACGCCTGGCGTTCCTCCCTGGGGACCCTTAAGCCTCAAAGAAGTAGTCATAGGAGACGTGGAAAAGGGGCTCAGGGAAGCTGAGATCATCACGGAAGGAACCTTCAGTTACGAAAATATACCCAACCCCATGCCGGCAGAACCTCCGGGGGCAATAGCCCTGTGGGAAGATCCGAACAAGCTGACGGTCTGGGTATCGGACCAAGCCTTCTACAAGCACAGAGAATACCTACGTCGCATCCTGGGAAAAGAAATTGAAATCAGAACCTTCGGAGGTCCGTGCGGCGGCAGCTTCGGGTCAAAGTCCATGTCCTGGCAGGTGCAGTTGCATGCCGCGTTGCTCAGCAAGGCAACGGGCAAGCCCGTAAAGCTCGTCTTTACCAAGGAAGAGCACCTGGCGACCTTCACGCTCCGGCCTGCCTCGCGCATGCAAGTAAAGGTGGGCATGAAGAGGGATGGGACGGTGACGGCTATCTCGGGCACATGGCTTGTGGGTACGGGCTACTACTCCCAGACGACGCAGGCACAGGTTGCGGTTGGCTGTGGCGAGGTCCAGCTTGCGGTCCGTTGCCCTAACTGGAATCTGAAGCCCAAAATCGTCTGTACCAACCGGAACGCGTCAGGCATCGTGAGAGGCTTCGGCGGTCAGGAGCTGAAATGCTCGCTGTTGCCGGCACTGAGCCTGGCGATGCAGGAAGCAAACCTTGACCCCCTCGATTTCTTCAAGAAAAATTATGTGAAACCCGGAGACGGGTATTTCTGGCGCGATGGCAACTGGTACACCTACAGGGGTATCGATTATAGCAAGGCCATGGACGAAGGCGCAAAACGGTTCGGCTGGAAGGGGAAATGGAAGGGGTGGCTCAAACCCACGGCAGTGGACGGGTCAAAGAGAAGGGGAGTGGGAATCGGTATTCATGGAAATGCCGATATCGGTGAGAACGCCTCTGAAGCCTACGTTCGTCTTGATTCAGACGGCACGGCTAAACTCTATTCGGCCCTCACAGAACATGGAACCGGCCAGAAAAGTAATATCATGAAGATGGTGGCTGAAGTGCTCCAGTTGCCCCTGGAGCGGGTGTCCCAGATGCCCTCCGATTCGCTGATTAGCCCTTATGAGCGCGGCCCCGGGGGCTCCAGGGGAACTTACGGGACAGGAAGTGCCGTCATTGCCGCAGCCGAAGACGCAAGGCGAAAACTCCTGGAACTTGCTGCCCCGACGCTCCGGGCAGAGCCGGACGAGTTGGAAACAGAAGATGGAGAGATCTTCCTGAAGAGGAATCCCGTGAAGAAGGTTCCCTGGCAGGCCGTCATGGGTTCCAATCGCACCTGCCTTGGCTATGGCCGGTTCGAGGAGGACTTTACCGTCGCCAACTGCATGATGACATTCGTCGAGGTCGAGGTTGATACGGAGACTGGCAAAGTCACCCTTTTGCACGTCGTCAATGCAACAGACGTGGGCAAGGTCATAGATCCGCCGGGCCTTGAGGGGCAGCTTAACGGGTGTCTCGGCTCCGCGGGCATCGATAGCGCCCTCTTCGAGGAGACCATTCTCGACGGCTCGACTGGACACATGCTCAACGCCAATATGATTGACTACAAGTGGCGGACCTTCGCCGACCTGCCCACCATTGACAACGTGGTCCTTGAAACACCTTTTCAGACTCATCGTTTTCACGCGGTAGGGGTTGGCGAAGTGGCAACGGCTCCAGGTCCGGTAGCCGTGCTTATGGCCGCGTCTAATGCGATCGGCGTCTGGTTGCACGAGTACCCGGTAACGCCTGAAAGAGTACTCAAGGCGCTTGGTAGGGTCACGGCGGGACGCCGGAGGAGAGGCGCCGTATGAGGTCTTTCACTCACATCAATGCGCGGACAGTCAGCGAAACCTGCTCGCTCCTTGGGAAGGATAACGAAAGAGCAGCTTTGACGTCAACCTTCTCTTCGACGAAAAGCTGAGGAATTTGCCAAGGCGGCAATGAATTCAATGGAGGATGCTATGGATGCGACGTATCAGTTTGCAGAGAATTTCAGGAGTATCGCGTATGAAGATCTCCCCAAGGAAGTGGTGGACATCACAAAGAAGGAAATCCTTGATACACTCGGGGTGGCTCTCGCCGGCTTTTCCCAGCGGGGGCCCAAAGAACTGCTTGAAATGGTGCTGGCCTGGGGTGGCAAAGAAGAGAGCAGCATCATCGGCTGCCCGCAAAAAGTTCCCGCGCCCCATGCAGCGCAGGTGAATGCTACCATGGTACACGCCCGTGACTACGATGATGTTCACGAGACGGCGGTGATGCACCCAGGGGTAGTGACCATTCCCTCTGCCCTGGCAATTGGGGAGCTTAAGGGTGGGTTGAGCGGAAAAGAGTTTATCACCGCCGTTGCCCTTGGAGTGGACATGATTTGCAGGCTCGGATTGGCCACCCGGCCGGGCGTAAGCCCCATCAAAACCGGCTGGCACTTCACGACGCTGTACGGCTATCCCACTGCTGCCATGACGGCCGGGAAGATTCTCGGCCTCGACGAGGAAAAACTTGTCAATGCCTTTGGCATCGCCTACCACCAATGCAGCGGGAATGGTCAATGTGTGAGGGATGGCGCCCTGACGAAAAGGATGGGGCCGGGATTCTCCGTAAGAGGAGGACTTACCGCGGCATTGATGGCTGAAAAAGGCCTGACCGGCGCCAGGAATTGTCTCGAAGGGGAAGCAGGACTCTTTAACGTGTACCATTATGGAGGATATGATCGGAGGACCCTCGTCCACGATCTCGGGAAACACTTCGAGGGAATCAATGTTTCCATCAAACCCTACCCCTGCTGCAGGGGAGTTCATCCTTCCATCGATGCCGCCCTGGCGGTGGTGAACGGCCATAATATCAAGCCTGAAGACGTAAAACAGATCGCCATAGTGACCGGGGAAGCAAACCATTTTCTCCTATGTATGCCTTTCGAGCAAAAGGTGACACCGAGAAATCCTGTCGATGCCCAGTTCAGTATTCCATGGGGAGTCGCCGCGGCGATTGCGAGAAGGCGGGTTACGACGAACGACTATACGGAGGCCGCAATCAAGGACAAGGATCTCCTCGGTCTCACTGCTATGATGAAGGCAGAGGTGGATCCTGATTTCAACAATTTCGAGGACGGAATGGAGCCGGCAAGGGTGACGATCACGACGAAGGATGGAAGGACCTTTTCGGCGCAGGTTGGCAATCCCCTGGGCAGTCCTCAGCGGCCCATGTCATTCGAGGACTGTGTGAGAAAGTTTGAGGATTGTGTGTCGTTATCCGGGAACAGGCTATCCGTGGAAAAGGTAAAACGAGTGATAGACCTCATCGCAGGCCTCGAGGCAGTGAAGGACGCTCGGAAAATCATCGGCCTTTTAATGTGAGGGCAGAAGGAGAACAGTTGCTCCCGGTCCATCTTGCTAATTGTCACGACTGCGCAAATCCGACTACGGTCTCCACTTTTCTGCCAAAGAACGAACCGTGGGTGAACTGGTGAGTCTTGTATGGAAACTGAGATGCTATGACTGATATGCGGAAAGGGGCTGCTTAAATTGCAACGGCAAGGTTAGGAAGCGTGTCGTCAGGAAAAACGCTTCCGTGGAGGGCCATAGAGGCCAACGAAAAACAAAGGGAGGTAGAGAAGATGCGTAACTCGAAGCGGATGAGACTCAAGACGGTCAGAAGTATTCTCGCACAAAAAGTATCGCCCATCTCACTATCGGTGCTGTTGTTGGCTGGGTGTGTGCTCTTCGTCAGCGGGTTAGCCCATGGAGCAGCACCAGCGCCGATGTATGGGGGAACATTGAGAGTCTCGACATACACGGACGGGACAGCGATTGGCTATCCTCCAGACAGCTACCGCGGCCCCGTTTTGGGTATGGCGCAGGCATTTCCCGCCATTGAGACGCTCTTTCGCTACGACAAGGAGGGCAGACCTGTCCCGTGGCTTGCCGCAAAAGTGGAAGAGGATGTAAAGAAAAAGACCCTCGTCATTACCGTCAGACAAGGTGTGAAGTTTCACGATGGTACCGATTTCAACGCCGAGGCGGTGAAGTGGAACATCGAGCAGCATCTGGCCGCGAAGAGCCCGGGAACAGATAAGCTGAGATCGATTGATCTTGTCGACGACTACACCGTCCGCATCAACCTTCTTGAATGGGACAACAGGATGACCAGTAGCCTTGCCGTACAGTTGGGCATGATGGTTTCGCCTACGGCATTCAAAAAGAATGGGAAGGACTGGGCCGCAAAGCATCCAATAGGCACCGGTCCATTTGAGTTCGTAAGCTGGGAAAGAGATGTCCGTACGACCTACAAGAAGTTCTCCGGCTACTGGCAGAAGGGTAAGCCCTATCTCGACCGGATAGAATGGCTCCCCATTGGCGAGGCATTCACGAGACAAACCGCCCTCAGAAACGGAGAAGTGGATGTGGTGCTGTTTCCTGCAGCCAGTGAGATCGCCAGTTTCGAAAGAGAGGGGTTCGTGGTGACCCGGCATAAGGCAGGTTCGGGCGCGCGGGGCGGAGTGTTTGATTCGGCAAATCCGAAATCTCCTTTCGCGAATCTCAAGGTACGGCAGGCAGCTCAGTACGCCATCGACAGCGCGGCGATTGTCAAAGGGATTTTCTACGGGGAAGCCGATCCCGCCAACCAGTTCGCGTACAAAGGGCACTGGGGCTATAATCCATCCGTTATTGGCTACCCTTATAACCCCACAAAGGCGAAACAGCTCCTCGCCGAAGCGGGCTTCCCGAACGGGTTCAAGACCAGCCTCCTGTGCCGGGCGTTTCCTGCGGACCTACAACTTTTCACTGCCGTTCAGGGGTTCTTTGGGGCTATCGGAATTGATGCTCAGGTGGAACCCCTGGAGACACTGAGGTATAACCAGCGAGCTCTGGGTGGCGGAGGCTGGGAAGGCATTATAGAGGACGTCATGTCAGCGGATCTCGAGCTTCCGGGGTTTCTCGCGGATAGGTATGCCGGCAAGCCCGGTTTTTTCAATTCCATGGTCGTGCCTGATGACTATAAAAAGGCGATAGAGAACGCGATCACTGCTCCCGATTTCAAGCAGAAGCAGGACTGGACCCGCGAGGCGTTGAGGCTGATGACGGACAAGTACTGTTTGCTTCTCCCCCTGGCAAAGGATTACGACGTGGTGATCACCGGGCGGTCTGTGCGTGACACCAGGTTTTATGAGTTTCTGGGCCCGACGCACTGGACTCCAGAAGATGCGTGGCTGCAGCGGTAATCCATGAGGCATGAACAGGATGGCCTGGGGAAGGTCGCGACAGCCCGCCACGTCAGGTGGGAGGCAGGAGAGGCAACAGCGATGAGCAAGGAGAACTTACTCAGAAGCATTTCGATATTAGAGAATGGTTGAAGCCTGGAGAGGCGAATCACGGGCAAGACGATTGACGGAAGGGAAGCTGTTTAAATGGTCACATTTATTGCTCGCCGACTAATACAGGCGGTCATCGTTTTAATCCTTGTAAGCATGCTCGCCTTTTTCCTTTTGCACATCACTCCCGGAGATCCGGCGGTGGCCATGCTCGGCACGGAGGCCACACAGGCCCAGATCGACACCCTACGGCGCGAGATGTGGTTGGACCGGCCGTTGATGGTGCAATATATGCACTGGTTCACTAATATTTTGCGGGGAAACTTCGGTACGTCGATCATTCATCGCGAGAACGTTACCGCCCTCATTGCTGCCCGTCTACCGATCACTTTTCATCTTGGGTTATTGGCTCTTATCCTGAGCTCTCTCATCAGTATTCCCGCCGGCGTCATTAGCGCTGTGAGGCGCGGCAGTTTCTTAGATTCATTGATTACGGTATCAGCCAATATCGGCATGGCGGTACCCCTTTTCTGGTTAGGTATCTTAGGTATTTATTCGTTTGCTTTGAAACTCGGGTGGCTCCCTGTGCAGGGTTACACCTCACCGTTTGATCATTTCTGGCTGAACGCAAAACAAGTCCTAATGCCCGTCATCTGTCTGGCAGTGATGCCCCTGGCATCTCTGACCCGCCAGGCAAGGTCAAGCATGCTGGAAGTGATCCGCCAGGACTACATCCGTACGGCCCGATCTAAGGGTTTGAAGGAGAGGGCAGTGATTACGGGGCATGCCCTGAAAAACGCCATTATCCCGGTGGTTACCCTCCTGGGGATACAGCTGCGCAATCTGGTGGGCGGCTCGGTACTTGTCGAAACAGTATTTAATATCCCCGGAATGGGTAGGCTCATGGTGCGCGCCGTCTTTGACAAAGACTTCCTCATTGTCCAAGGTTGTATCATGATGATCGCCATCGTGGTGGTCCTGGCCAACCTGGCCGTGGATATCTCCTATGGCTATTTTGACCCGAGGATACGCTATGGTGATTGAGGAGCGGTGCCAATGGTGACTTTCCCGCCGCAAGCTGAGGACCAGGCAGAAGTTCCACCCCCAACGACTAAGTTTCGGCGGTTTCTCAGAGTATTCTGGGGGCGGAAGGTGGTCCTCTTCGGCTCGGTTGTCATTCTAATGCTCATCGCGGTGAGTATTTTTGCGCCGATGATTGCTCCCTACGACCCCTACCAGCAGAATTTGTGGAAGGCCCTTCAGCAGCCTTCGCGAGAACACCTTCTGGGTACTGACCCGTTGGGTAGAGATGAATTGAGCCGTATTCTTTACGGTACAAGAACCTCGTTGGCAGTAGGCATCATCTCCGTCGGCGTGGCAGCCTTTTTCGGCATGACGTTAGGGTTAATTGCGGGCTACCTTGGCGGTATCACCAATACGCTCATCATGAGATTCATTGATGCATTGATGGCCATTCCGCCCATCATGTTAGCCCTTGCGATTGGGGCAGCTCTGGGGGGCGGCTTGGGAAATGTCATGGTATCCCTGGGAATCGCTCTAATCCCCACTTATGCACGTTTGATGTGCGGCCAGGTTTTGACGATAAGGCAAGCCGACTATGTCACAGCGGGAGAGGTGATCGGCTGCAGCGACCTGCGCATCATGCTGGTGCACATCTTTCCTAACTGTCTGCCACCACTTATCGTGCTCATTACACTCAATCTGGGTTTCGCCATTCTATCTGAAGCCGGCCTTAGCTTCCTTGGCCTTGGCATCAGACCGCCAGGAGCGGCGTGGGGGGCAATGGTGAACGATGGCTACCGGTATTTACTGACCAATCCCGTACTCTCTTTTGCACCGGGCCTATGTGTCATGCTGGTGGTGCTCGCTTTTAATATGGTGGGCGATGGCCTGAGAGATGCGCTTGACCCTCGGCTTCGAGGTACCCTCTGATCTCGGGATGGGAATAGGATAGGCGACGAATATGCCTCATCTGTTGGAGGTCAAAAATCTAAGGACACAATTTAAGATCGACAGTACGAACGTTCAGGCAGTGGACGGCATTTCCTATTACATTGATGAAGGTGAGATCGTTGGTCTTGTCGGGGAGAGTGGCTGCGGTAAGTCCGTGAGTCAACTCTCGGTGCTTCAATTGATCGCAATCCCCCCCGGTAAAATCGTGGGAGGTGAAGTCCTCTTTGAAGGGGTTGACCTGTTGGAATTCAAGGCCGACAGCGAGCAGATGCGCGCCATCCGCGGTGGGAAGATCGGCATGATCTTCCAGGAGCCGATGACCTCCCTCAATCCCGTCCTGACCATCGGCCAGCAAATCATTGAATCCCTTGTGCTCCACCTCAAGATGGACAGGACCCGGGCCCGGGAACGGGCCATTGATTTGATTAAACTGATGGGTATACCGGATGCGAGCCAGCGGATTGACAACTATCCTCACCAGTTCAGCGGCGGCATGCGGCAGAGGGCGATGATCGCAATGGCGCTATCTTGTGAGCCCGGGCTGCTGATTGCCGACGAGCCGACAACAGCCCTGGACGTGACGACTCAGGCACAGCTGTTGGAGATCTTGAGGAATATGGTTAAAAGTTTCAATATCTCTTTGTTGATTGTGACGCATAACCTGGGCGTGGTGGCGCGCTATGCCCAAAGAATATATGTCATGTACGCAGGGCGAATTGTGGAATCGGGAACAGCAAAAGATATCTTCAGCAACCCGTGCCACCCTTATACGGTCGGCTTGTTGAAGTCAGTGCCGAGATTGGATGAGCCCAAGGGTCGCAAGCTGGTGCCGATTGCCGGATTGCCGCCCATGCTGAGTAACATGCCAACCTATTGTGCCTTCTGGCCCAGGTGCGGCAACCGCCGCGATGCCTGTAAAGAGAGGCCGCGGCCGGAACTCAGGCGCATCAATGGCCAACACTTTATCGCTTGCGACCGGGATATTGGCGGGAAAGAAAGTGTGCCCATTGCAGAATGATACCCTCATAGAGGTCAAAAGCCTCAAAATGTACTTCCCAGTCACTCGGGGCATACTCCGCAAGAAGATTGCCGATGTCAAGGCGGTGGACGGTGTTAGCTTCAGGATAAAGAAGGGCGAGACGCTCGGGTTGGTGGGGGAGAGCGGATGCGGTAAGACCACGGTAGCACGGTGCGTCTTGCGCCTTTATCGTCCCACAGCGGGGCAGATTATTTTTGAAGGACGGGACATAGCCCAGATGCCAAGAAGGAGGATACGCCCCCATCGCCATAAGATCCAGCTGATCTTTCAAGACCCCAATGGTTCCCTTGACCCCCGTCAGAGCGCGGGCAGTATTGTTGGCGAGCCGCTCAGAATTCACCACAGGGTCAGTAGTAACACTGAATATCATCAGCGCGTCTCTGAGCTCTTTCGGACAGTTGGCCTCAACCCCACCATGAAAGACCGCGTTCCCCATGAGTTCAGCGGCGGTCAGAGGCAGCGGATCGGCATTGCCCGCGCCCTAGCCAGTAATCCCTCCCTCATCGTCTGTGACGAACCCATCTCCGCCCTTGATGTATCGATCCAGGCGCAGATCATCAACCTACTGGAAGAATTACAGCACAAATTGGGACTGACCTATCTGTTCATTGCCCATGACCTTTCCGTTGTACGGCATATTAGCGACCGAGTGGCGGTGATGTATCTAGGGCGAATCGTGGAAATTACGGATTGGAAGTCCCTTTACGAAAACCCCTTGCATCCCTATACCAGGGCGTTGCTTTCAGCGATACCGATACCGGATCCCTTGGTGGAAGAGACCAGGGAACGGATCGTCCTGGAAGGTGATGTGCCCAGCCCAGTGAACCCTCCTGCCGGCTGTAGTTTCCATCCCCGTTGCCGGCTGGCGACAGAGGAATGCCGGCGGGTTGTGCCACCCTTACGCCGTGTTGCCGCTCATCACGAGGTGGCTTGCATGAGAGTCGAAATGACTCAAAACCACTGAAGATTCCCATGGATTAAGGTGGTGGACGGAGACCTCAAAGATGAAGACGATCTATAGAGTGCTTGCATTTGTACAAGACCCATCGACCAGAATGGAGGTCAAATGGTGAAAAGGACCACGGTGTTGAAGAAGCTCATATTGGATCCGGATATCCTCGTAATGCCCGGAGCCCATGACGCCTTATCAGCAAGAATCATTGAGCAGGTGGGCTTTAAGGCTATCAGTTTAGGAGGTGCTGCGGCTTCGATCTGTTCATTAGGCAAGCCCGATGTCTCTTTGCTTACTCTCACTGAAATGGTAGCCCATATCAGAAATGTAGTAGAAGCGGTAGATATACCTGTTTTTGCTGACGGTGACACAGGACGCGGAAACGTGACGAATGTGATAAGAACCACGAGAGAGTTTGAAAAGGCTGGAGTGGCTGGTTTTTTCATTGAAGATCAGGTTTTTCCGAAACGCTGCGGTCATACGGAGGGGAAACAGGTCATCCCAACCGAAGAGATGATTCCAAAGATAAAAGCGGCTGTAGACACAAGAATAGATCAGGATCTCGTGATCATGGCCAGAATAGATTCTCTGGCAATATATGGCATCGATGATGCCATTGAACGGGCCCATCGGTATAGGGAGGCAGGTGCAAACCTTATTTTCATCGAGGCTCTCACCTCAAAAGAGGAGATGATCAGAATCAACCGTGAGATTGATGCTCCAACAATGGCCACACAGATCGAGGGAGGGAAAACGCCTTTATGTACCACAAAAGAGTTAGAGGAGATAGGATTCAATACAGTGGTTTATCCTGGTACCAGCTTTTTTGTTGCAGCCTGGGCAGTCAAGAAAGTGATGGAAGAGCTTCACCTTAAGGGAATCACCAGAGGTTACTTGGATAAAATGATCCTTTTTGATGACCTTAATAGACTTGCGGGTCTATACAAGGTCCGGGAGATCGAGGCCTATTATTATAGGGACCTTCTGAGCCAGGCAGGAAAGACTCATTAACCGCAGAAGGAGCCGCGGAGACCTGAGAACCACGGAGATTCATGTGAATCTGTGTCCGCAATGGCATCAAGAGATCTCCAGCTATTTTCTTCTTGACATATGGCACACGAGGGGCAATAATGCACTTTTGTGCTGGAGGGAAGCAGGAATTTGTTTACAACGGCAAGAGTTACATACTTGAGGAGGGTGACTGCTGTTATTTTGATTCAAGCAGACTATACACTATGCAAGAGGCATTGGAGAGAAATTGTCAAAGGCTCTGATCGTTTTTACGATGAAATCTTACGGTTTGATTCAAGCACCCCAGTTCAGGCAAGCAGGACCGAGTAGGATAAGGGGCATGGTATTATAAGCCGAGGTTTTTGACATAACAAATATGAATACCAGGAGGTGGCATATGAGACAGAGAGAGTCTTGTAAGGTGGTAGGGGCTGTGGTTTTCATTTTTATGATTTTAGTTAGTCTACCAATGGCTTGCTCGGCAGCAGAAATGTCACTACGGCTGGGCCACGTTGCGCCCAGTGGAAGTATCTACGATGTGGCCTCCAATAAATTTGCTGAAAGGGTGGCGGCAAACACAAGAGGCAGAACGGAAATCAGAGTATTTGGTAATTCCCAGCTTGGAACCCCCCCTGAGCACTGGGCCCAGGTTAAGAGCGGAGCAATGGACCTCTTTCTCAATGAAACAGGGGTAGCATCGGTGGTTGAGCCAGAGCCGAAAAATTTCGATGTCTTGAAGTCCCCGTATCTTTTTGAGTCCCAGGCACATTTTCATAAATTTCTGGAGTCCGACCTATTCAAATCAATGCTGGCCAAGGTGGAAAAGGCAAGTAATTTGAAGTATATCGGTTACTTCGGTGATTGCCCACCGAGAAGCTTGGCCACCACCAATAAGAGAGTCACTACTCCCGATGATATCAAAGGGCTGAAGCTCAGGGTCCCACCGGAGCCTATATTCGTCGCCGTGTTCAAGGCTTGGGGGGCCAACCCCACTCCAGTAGCACCCAAAGAGATCTACACGAGCCTGAAGTCAGGCTTGGTGGATGGCATGGAACAGAATATCGTTGACCTCTATTATGGCAAGTACTATGAGATTCAGAAGTTTTACATCGCGATTAATTACATGATTTCTGGAGTGGGGTGCTGGGTCAATGCGAAGAAGTGGGAGTCCTTTCCCGAAGAGATTAAGACAGCCTTCTTAAAATCGGCACAGGAAACGGAAGTGTATATGAACGAATTCACAGCGAAACAGGCAGGGGAAGCGGAGAAGGCGTTTAAAGAGGCCGGAGTGGAAATCATTCGGCCGGACTTAAGACCGTGGAAAGAGATCGCTGAGAAGGAAGTTCTCAAGAATGACGGCAAGGTGTGGGAGAAAGGGCTCTACGATAAGATAAAAGCCATGAAGTAAGTGGGGTGTGACGCATGCAAAGGGTGAATTCGATCGTCAGCGGAATCGTTTTCTACCTGTTGAACGAAAGGGGCACATAAGATGGTTGAGATCCCAAAGACAAGCAAGGCAGCGGTCCTGGAGGAATATGGCAAGCCTCTACAAATCCGTGAGATCCCCATTCCAGAAGTCGAATCAGGGGGTATCTTGGTCAAAGTGGAGATGGCAGGCATTTGCGGAACGGATGTACACCAGCAGCGTGGCGAACTGAGCATCAAGACCCCTCTACCCAACATACAAGGACACGAGACCCTTGGAAGGATTGTAAAGTTGGGCAAAGGGCGTACCCACGACGTAAGCGGAGAGCCTCTCACGATCGGGGATCGCATTATGTGGGCCCATGCGGATTGTGGGGAATGCTATTGGTGTGAGGTCGTTCGTCAGCCGGTATTATGTGCAAAGAGGTCAGGTTATGGATTCGCTCCCCCGGATGCCCTCATGGGCGGATTTGCAGAGTATGAGTACGTAACCCCCGCTACGAAAGTCGTGAGAGTTCCCGATGAGTTAACAGAGGAAGAGGTCATTGGCGTCGGCTGTGCTTTCAGGTCGGTTGTGGCAGCTCACGAAAGATTGGGGGGAATCAGTTTCCAGGACACTGTTGTGATTCAGGGCGCGGGGCCAGTTGGGCTCTATTCCCTTCTGGTAGCCGTTGAAGGCGGAGCGGGAAAGACGATCATTATCGGCGCACCCAAGGAAAGGCTCGATCTGGCGAAAAAGTGGGGGGCAGACCATGTGATCAATATTGATGACGTGAAAGATCCCTCCCAGAGAAAGGCCCAGGTACTTGGGCTTACCCATGGGAGAGGACCTGAGATTGTCATAGAATGTTCCGGGGTTCCGATCGCCTTTAATGAAGGGTTGGAGATGATACAAAAGGGGGGGCGATATCTTGTCATCGGCCAAACCTCCCTGACTGAGGTTAGCATTGTGCCGAATATCATCGTGGCGAAATGTCTGACTCTTATTGGAAGTGCATCCGCCGCAATTCCCCATTTTTACAAAGCACTTCAACTTATTAAGAATAAGCGGAATAAATACCCCTTTGCTGACATCGTGACCACAAAATATCGTTTAGAGCAGATCAACGATGCACTCGCCAACATGGAATCGGGGAAGGAAATCAAACCGGTCATTGATAACAGAGGGCGTTAGGAACGTCTGCTGAAAATGTCTTTTCGAAATGTCCTGACTTCAGGGGGGAGCAGAAGAGAGTTTGCAGGAAACAGGCTTCTCAAGCCTGTACAATAAAGGAGGAGAAAAGATGACGTATCAACCTTTTAGACCGAGAGAGAACCGCATTCTTGCCGCTTTGGGAAGGGGTGAAATTCCACTGGGTATGCAGATTTATACAGGCAGTCCAAGCTTGATCGAGATTCTCGCTTACACCGGATTCGATTTTTACATGCTCGACATGGAACACTCTCGAGTCAATGTCGAAACGATGGTCCACTGCATTCGCGCTGCTGACGCCGCAGGGATAACCACGTTGGTCAGAGTCATTGAAAACAACCCTGGCCTCATTCGCCAGTCCATTGAAGCCGGAGCCCAGGGGGTCATTGTCCCCCACGTGGAAACCGCTCAGGATGCGCGAAAAGCACTCGAAGCCCTCCGCTACCCGCCCGAGGGGAAATGCGGAATCTGTCCTTCAATACGGGCCTCGAACTTCTCACACGCGGGGTGGGAAGAGTACATGGATCATTCAAACAGACAGACCATGTTTATTCCCTTGCTTGAAGATATCAAGGGCATTGAGAATGCAGAGGAGATTATTGCCCAGTTGAAACCGGGCGTTGATGCCGTTGGGGTCGGATTCGGGGACCTTTCACACTCCTTTCGGACCCAACCGGGACAGAAGGTGGATTGGCAACATCCGTACCTGACGGAAGCCTTTGACAAAGTCCTGGCCATCTCCAAGAAGAGAGGAATTCCCGGCATTGGTATGCCGTGGCCAAACCCCACTCCTGAATGTACCAAGGCAAGCATAGAAAAAGGTCTAAAGATATTATTGCATTTTCCTGACCAGCATCTTTTCTATAACCTTTGCCTGGACATCGTCCGGACCGTGAAGGGATAGGAACCGCATGAGAGCGTTGGCGGTCGGCGGCACTGGCCCCACGGGACCGCTCGTGTTAGAGGGTCTCGCCAGGAGAGGCTACGAGGTCACCGTACTCCACCGGGGAAGGCATGAGGTGGAAAGCCGGGAACCGGTCGAGCATCTTCACGGCGAACCTCATTCCATCGAATCCCTCAAAGACACTTTGGGAAAACGCACCTTTGATTTAGTAATAGGGATGTATGGCCGACTCAGATATGTGGCAGAGGCCATCAAGGGAAAGACAGAGCGGTTCATCGCCATAGGAGGTGCGCCCTATAGGGCTTTTGTCGAGGGTGAAGAACACCCTGGTGGCGTCCCATTGTTCGTTCGTGAGGATGCTCCTCTCTTCTGCGATGAGGCAAAGAACAAATTTACGTACCTCATGACGATCAGCGAAGAAGCGGTCATGAAAGCTCACCGGGAAGGGCACTATGCGGCTACGATTTTACGATTCCCCATGATTTACGGTCCACGGCAAGTCGCTCCCCGGGAGTGGAGCATTATAAGGAGGGCCCTTGACGGGAGAAGACATCTTATTATTCCGGATGGAGGCCTTAAGCTGGAAAGGAGGGGATATGCCGAAAATATGGCTCACGCCGTCCTCCTGACAGTGGACAAACCTCGGGAATCCTCTGGAGAAGTCTATAATGCAGGAGACGAAACCATCTGGAGTCTTAGGGAGTGGATTGGAATCACCGCCCGCACCTTAAACCACGAGTTCGAATTGATCAGTATGCCTTTTTCACTGGCTCGCCCAAGCCGGGCTTACGCCGGCAGAAGTTTCCACTGGGTCACGGACATCGAAAAGATCAAAGCGAAGATGAAATATCAGGATATCGTTCCGGCAAGCGAGGGGTTAAAGAGAACCGTTGAATGGTATCTGGAGAATCGGCCCAAACCTGGCGGTGAACTGGAACAACACTTGGGAGACCTCTTCGATTACGCAGAGGAAGATAAGATCATTCAGGATTTCAAAGAAGTCGAAATGAGGGTTAGAGAAATGGTCCCTGTTGGATACCAGTTTCACCACGCCTACGAACATCCCAAGAAGGAAGAAGATTGCTAATCCTTCCCGGAACCCCCAGACCACGGAATAGACCGCAATTTTGAATCGATATTCACCCACCACCCACGCTCCCCCTTCATCGCTGACAATCAGTATTTGACGAAACAGGAATGATTGTGCTATATCGTTTATGAAATGCAACTGTTAGGTGCCCAAAAGGGATCAAACTCGGCAGTTCTTTTTGACAGGGGTAGCCGATTTCATGGGTGGATCATAAAGAACCGGGGGAATCTTGAAAAGTTTACCGAAAGTGAATAGCAAGGATGATTACAAAGAGAGGATGGAAGTTTTCAAACATTCTCCGTCTTTTGCTCAGCTAAGTGAAGATGATCTTCGTGAACTGGTGGCCCTGACGACCCTTCGTCATTTCAAAAAACATGATTTCATCTTCCACGATGGGGACCGACCTGACTTCTTTCATGTGGTCCAGCGAGGGCTGGTCAAGCTCTTTAAATGTTCCCCCTCCGGCAAGGATGTCATTATCAAGGTTGCCAGTTCTGGTGACACCCTCAATGCGGCTGCCCTGTTTGGGCAGAAAGCCTATTATGTATCAGCACAAGCTATTGATGATGTCCGTGTCCTGTCCGTCAGAAAGAACGATTACTTATCTTTTGTCAATAAATATCCCATCGTCGCTATCAACGTCATTTCGATTCTCGCCAAGAGGATCAACAGCGAACATGAACGGATCGTCGATTTGGTAGGAGAAACGGTGGAACAACGACTCTGTAATTTTCTCTTCCTGCTCTTCTCCAAATTCGGCACCACCTTCTCATTGACGCGCGAAGAGCTTGCCAATATGGCTGGAACCACAACGGAGACCACAATCCGGGTGTTGAGCAGGTTAAAAACGGCCGGCATTATCTCATGTTCAGGCCGAGGGAAGATCGTCATTTCTGACCATGCGAAGCTTGAAGCTTTAGCTCAGAACCATTACCAAAAGTGACTCATTACCCTTTGTCCTTGAATAGAATCCCCTGATCGGATAGCCTTCAAACCTGAAAGGCTTCGCCTCAAAGGTTATCTTTTCAGCACAGTAAGAACAGCCTGAGGTCCAGCACCTCCTCCTTGGGCAAATCCAATCTTGGCTCCAGCCACCTGCCTTGAGCCTGCGTCTTCTCGTAATTGGTAAAATATCTCAGCCACCTGGGCTATACCCGTGGCTCCTGTCGGATGCCCCCTGCCCATAATCCCGCCATCCGTATTTGCCGGGAGCTTTCCACCCATCTTGAAATGTCCCTCCTTGAACAGGCGTGGGGCTTCTCCTCCCCTACAGAAACCACACTTCTCAGCATTCCAGAGGAACGCCGGTGAAAAGGCGTCATGGACTTGAATGACGTCCATGTCCTCCGGACCACAGCCTGAAGCTTCCCATACCTGCTTGGCAGCGAGCTCAACGCAATCCAGGTTCTTAACCTTAGTGGTCATGCTCAAACTGCCGCCGGCAAGAGCGGTACCATAGGTTGCGCTGGTCTGGACCACGGATGCTACTGTTACCGCCTTGTTTTTGGACTTAAGCTTATCTTTGCTACAAAAGATGACCGCTGCTGCCCCATCGGCATTCGCACAGGTCATCAGGAGGCGAAGCGGTGAGGCGATCATGCGAGAACTGAGAACCTCCTCTCTTGTGACCTCTTGCTGAAACATTGCATTGGGATTTAGAGCAGCATTCTTTCGCTCCATGACGGATACTCGAGCAAAATCGTCTAATGTCGCCCCGTAGTCTTCCATATATCTCACTGCTCGACACGCGGCCTCTGCCGGCAAAACATCGAGCCCCATCTTCCTCATCCATGCTGGCATGGCTTGGTTGTCCAGCAGCCCGGCAGGAAGTGTCTCGGCACCAACCGCCAGAACAGCATCATAGGTTCCGAGAGCCACTCGTATGTAAGCCAGCCTCAAAGCTGCTTCTGAGGCATGGCCGGAAAATATGTTGACAATGGGTATCGCGGTCAGACCTACCCTTTCAACACACTGGTGAGTACCCCCCAACCCTCCGTAATAGGTGCCCCCAAATGCCGCCTGTATCTCCTTCCAATCCATGTTGGCATATTGCAAAGCCTTGAAGATAGCCTCACCACCCAACTCAGGGTATAACTTTCTGGGTCGCCCCTTATTCCCATCATACCTGCCAAATTTAGTCAATCCCACGCCGGCGATGGCGACTTCTCTCATTGGATGAACCTCCCTTTCCTCATTTGTTCAATAGATATCACTCTTATCGAAAATGGCACTTTCACCGCAGAGCCAAGGACGCAGAGAAGGCAATTTTTTCTATTTGGCGGCTCGGAGGTCCCGGTGATGTATCAATTGTCTCATAATAGAACGGACACCCTTGCAACGAACTTAACTCCCCCTCCCCCCTCTTGACCCAAGAGGGGGTATGTCCCTCCCCTTGAGGTAAGGGGAGGTTAGGTGGGGTTATGCGTTATCTTTTCAGCACATGGCATAGACCATTCGGTCCACCACCGTGACAATGGTTGAATGCAATCTTGGCTCCGGGAACCTGCCTTGGGCCTGCTTCTCCCCGCAATTGAAAAAAAAGCTCAATGATCTGGGCGAGACCCGTAGCGCCTGTCGGATGCGCCCTTCCCATCAAACCCCCGTCTGTATTCGCCGGTTTCTTTCCACCGATCTCAAAATACCCCTCTTTTACCAGCCTTGCAGTTTCTCCGGGCCCGCAAAAACCGCAGTCTTCGGCGTCCCACAGAAACCCGGAGGCCATGGCCTCATAGAGCTGAATGACATCCATATCCTCCGGACCATAGCCCGATTTTTCCCAGAGCTCCTTACAAGCGATCTCAGTACATTTGGGGTTCACTTTTTCATGGCTGCTCATACCCAATACGTTGTAGCCATAAGGTGCAGTCGCGTGAGCCGAGGCAGCGATGGTCACCGTCTTCGCCGTTGACTTGAGCTTATCTTTGCTGCAGATAATGGCAGCGGCGGCTCCGTCCGCATTCGCGGTCGCCATCAAGAATCGTATCGGTGATGCGATCATACGAGAATTGAGAACTTCTTCCACAGTAATCGCCGGTCCCTGGTACCAGAAAGCATTGGGATTCATAATGGCATTCTTACGTTCCATCACGGCTACCCGGGCGATGTCCTCTTCTGTTGCTCCACGCTCTTCCATATACCTCCTTGTCTCGATGGCATACGCTCCCGGCAGATTGAATCCCATCATCAACTGCCATACGGGAGCCAGCGTATCTGCTATCAGGCCAGGGGGGATTTTCTCAACGCCAAAAGCAAGACCGACATCATACAACCCATTGGAGATATCCAGGTAGGCTTGCCTCATGCCTTGTTGTGAAGAAGTACAAGCACCTTCCACCGTGGTGATGGGTATGCCAGGCATACCCAATCGAGAAGTACACTGGTTCGGAACTCCCAACCCTCCAAACATACTGGCGCCGTAAGCAACCTGTATATCCTTCCACTCCATATCAGCATACTTTAAAGCCTTGATGATGGCCTCGGCCCCTAACTCATAGATGTCTTTATACGGCCGCCCTTTTTGCCCATCATACCTGCCAAACTTAACCAAACCTACACCGGCTATGGCTACTTCTCTCATTGGAACGAAGCTCCTTTCCCCCCTTATTCCCGAACGGGAATAAAACAATATCCCAAAATCTCATTGCCTTCAGCACCCCTCTGCATCACATCGATATCGAGCTCGACTTCCTGACCTATTTTAAACGTTCCAGGCTCAGCGCCTAAGAATCGGGTATAGATATTGACTCCCTCCGGCAGCTCCACATAGCCAAGATCAAACGGGACGGGTCCTTTATACGCAGGCGGAGCTAACATCACAGTGGTATAACTCCAGACTTTTCCCCTGCGGCTCAATTTAATCTCTTTCAGGTTCTGGCTCTGGCAGTTATTACAGACCGGATTAACAGGGAAGAAAACCTCTCCGCAATCGGAACACTTACTGCCAATCAGTTGTGGCTTCTCACCGGGCGATGAAGGCGTGTTCCATAAACCGTCCCGGCAGGGGACCTGCTTCTTAGTATTCGTCGTCATCTTTTCCTCCTTGATCCGTTTATTTCATCGAATCGTATTCAATCCTGATATACCATTCTTGCCCAAGATAGAAATCTCCCTTCCTATTTCTGGTTTGTCTTCAGATAGTCGACGCAGAATTTCAAGGCCTCTTCGCCGGGGAGCCCATAGTCGACAGGGCTGCCCCTATACCTCACAGAGCTCAATCAGGATCCCTTCTGTGGTTTCGGGATAGAAAAAGGCGACGCGGCCATGGGCTCCGGGTCTTGGACAGCCTTCCACAATCCTTGCCCCATTCTTCTCGAAATCCTTGATCGTAGCCCCCAGGTCATCGACTTCAAAACAGAGGTGGTTGATGGTGCCCTTCTGCTCCCGAACCACGCGGCTCATGGTATCCTCTGTTTTGGCTGGCCCTGTGTGGCAGATATACTCAAGCATCGTGTCCCCGATGGGCAAAAAGGCGATCTTGGCACCAATCTCCTTGATCTCCTTCGTTTCTGTGCAGGAAAGCCCAAAACCCTTAAATCTTTCGAGGGCCCGCTCAAACTCTTCCCCCATGATTCCGATGTGACGAATCTTCTTTAGCATGGTTCCTCCTTAAAACCTTAGTTGCTTTCAAGTGGCTTTTGATAGGTCTTCAATGCTAATTTTGTCCCTCGTTTCGCGGGACTAATTTTCCAATTTGCGCTATTTTTTTTCAATCGTCTTCAGGACTTCGTCCTTGACGTGAAAACTATGTTCCGCCCCGGGGAAGACGCCCTTCTCCACTTCCTCTCGATACTGATGCAGCATTTTGACCACCTCCTGGGAAAGGTTCCCGTATTTCTTTACGAACTTCGGAGTGAACCGATCGAACATGCCGACGAGATCATAAATGTTCAGGAATTGTCCATCCACATGGGGTCCGCACCCGATTCCGAACACGGGGACTTTCAGTCTTTTCGTGATCAGCTCCGATACGCGATCGGGCACCAATTCCAGATAAACAGCGAAGGCGCCTGCAGCTTCGAGGGCGAGCGCATCCTCGATCAGCTTGCTGGCGGTGGTGGCGTCGGCTCCCTGGACCTTGTACCCTCCGAATCTCCAGAGAGATTGGGGCGTTAGCCCAATGCTTCCGGCAGCGGGAATGCCGCCCTCGAACATTGCTTTAATGATGGGCACAATTTCCTGTCCGCCCTCGATTTTAATGGCGTCCACTTCTCCATGCTTCATGAAGAGGCCTCCGTTGTAGACGGCATCCCGGATGCTGGTCTGGTAGGAGAGGAACGGCATATCCCCTACGACAAACGTTGATTTGACCGCCCGCATCACGCCTTTGCAGTGATAGATCATCTCCTCTACCGAGATCGAGAGGGTGTTGGGCCTCCCCATCATCACCATTTCGGCCGAGTCTCCAACGAGGATCGTATCGATCCCCGCCTGGTCGGCCAAGGACGCCATGATGTAGTCGTAACAGACGACGTTAACCATTTTTATGCCTTGCTGCTTCTTTTGATAGAGGTCTGGAATTGTAATCTTCTTTCGTTCCATTTCATGTTCCTTTCCGTAAAGAGTTTTCGATACCATTTCGGAGAGATTTGACAAAAGTCCCGGTTCTCCTCATCCGGTTCCTATATCCCTCCAGGCCGATGTATCAAAGATATCATGGTTCGCTAAGATCCAAGTCAGGTCCGCAAGCCCTGTCACACGTCCCAAACTCGGATTCCCTTCTACAGACCCAAGAGGGATGGGAGGAAAAGGGCAATCTGGGGGACCAGCAATAACAAAAGTGCGCAGAGACTCAGTCCGATCGTAAATGGAAGGGTTCCCGCATAGACTACGCCTAAAGGCACTTTGGCGATATTCTTGACAATGAAAACGTTAATCGCCACAGGCGGGATGATCACCCCGATCATGACCACGATCTGGAGGAATACTCCAAACCAGATGAGATCAAAACCAAGTTTCAAAATGACCGGATAGAAGATGGGGGTCGCAAGGACCATGAATGCGAGGTCATCAATAAATGAGCCGCCCACCAGATACGCCAAAGCGATGAGAACCACAATGAGGTGGCGATCCAGCGGCAACGAGGAGATCCAATCCGCGGCAGCCATAGGAATCTTCGTCACTGCAATAAAATGCCCGAATATGATAGAACCGACGATGAGAACCAGAATCATACAGGAAGACCGCAGAGTTTCTACGATCGATTTGACGAGCCCGCTCCAGTTGATCTCCCTTTTGACAAAGCACAAAAGGGTAACGGCAAAGGCTCCAAAACCCCCCGCCTCCGTGGGTGTGAAGAGACCGATCATCAACCCTCCCACCACGACGATAAAGATAATAACAACGGGCGCCGATTTTCGTAAGGAGGATATCCTTTCCAGCCACGACGACCTTTCACCCTTAGGGCCAATGCTCGGATTGATCCTGCACCATCCATAAACAGTCAACAGAAAAAGCAAAGAAACGATCACCCCTGGAATCAAAGAGGCGGTGAACAGTTTCCCGATCGATTGTTCTGTAATGATGCCATAAATAATAAGGGGATTACTGGGCGGAATGAGGGGGCCCAGACATCCGGAGGCAGCGACCACTCCTGTAGATAGTCTCTTGTCGTAATTATATCGGTCCATCTCCGGAATGGCAACGGAGGCGAAGGTTGCCGAGGTTGCCGTAGGGGATCCGGTGATGCTCCCAAAAGCGGTCGCTCCTCCGACAGTCGCCATGGCCAATCCTCCGGGGATGTGCCCAAAAAATCGATACGCAGTGAGATACAATTGCCTTGCGATCCCCGCGTTAAAAGCAACCATCCCCATAAACATAAAGGTTGGCACAACCGTGTAACTATAGGAGGTCGAGGCATCGAAGATATCGTGAGCCAATAAGCTGAGACCCGCCTTCGGCGATACGACATAAGTGAACCCCAGAAACCCAAGCATGGCCATGGAAAAACCCAATTCCATGCCTGAGAGAAACATCACCAACAACAAGGCTAAGCCGATAAGGCCAATCATCGTCTCACTCATTTTTCCCTCCAATGATTTTCACGATATCACACAGGAGCACAAGGCATTGAAGGATGCCGCAGATTGCCATGCCATAGGCGACCGGATAGAAGGGGAGTCTCAGCACCTGGGTAACTTGGTCGGCCTCTCTTAGATCATTCCCTAAAAGAACAACGTTCCAGGTGATGAGCAGAAACAGCACGATCCCCAGGCACTTCGTGACCACTTGGAGAACCTTCCTGCTCCCTGGAGGGAATTTCATGACCAAAAATTCCACTTGGATTTGACTGTTTACCCACGATGTTAAAGGAATGGAAAAACAAAAGAGGACTCCACCCGAAAAACAGACCAGTTCATAGGTGCCAGTGATGGGGCTTCCGAAAAACCTCATGATCACATCGGCCACCGTAACCAATATGACGAAGGCCAAAGCGCTCCCTGCAACCACGGTCAGAGGTTTATTCATTGTCGAAACGATTTGAAGTAGTCTTTCCATTCGTTCTCCTCACCTCCAAACTCTGCTCCGCCGGTATACTGCGGCAGCCGACTCGGTTCCGGAAACCAGAAGCAGACCTAACGTTTGAGCGGGGTATGCAGGGCATACCCCGCTTCTTTCTCAATTCTGGTGTGCCTTCAAGTAATCCATGCAGAACTTTAAAGCCTCATCTCCGGGCAGGCCCTTCGATTTCATCTCCTTGAGGTAATCGTCAAGGACCGGCCGAACCGCCTGCGCCCAACGATCGGCTTCCGTCTTGGAGAGAACAATGACCTTGCCTCCCTTTTCGATGAAATAATCCTTCGCTTCTTTATCGTATTCGTCCCAAAGCATTCCCAGTTTTTCTATGTAATCCACATCGATCTCTTCGATCGTCTTCTGGATCTCTGCCGGGAAGGCGTTCCATCTGCCCTTATTCATCACCACGAAAGCACCGCCCACGAAAGCTGAGCCATATTCGATGCTGTGGTTAACGACCTCAGCCAGTCTAAAGCCCTTCATCGGTTCATAGGGACCGATGATCCCCTGAACAACACCTTTTGAGAGGGCGTCGTAGGCATCTGACATGGGCATTCCCACCTGGACAGCGCCTAAGGCCTTGGCGACCGGACTGTTCGTTCTTATCTTGAGCCCCTTCAAATCCTCCAGGCGATTGACAGGTTTCTTGGTAAACAGTAAATGAGGCGGAGAGGTGTGGAGGAATAGAACTTTTACGTCATCGTATTCCTTTGGCTTGAACTTCTTGTAGAATTCGTTTGCCAATTTCGTCCCCACATACCCGCTTTTGTAACCGATGGGCTGTTCGATCACTTCGCTGAGAGGAAACCGTCCCCAGGTATAACCCATGAAACTCAATCCAATATCCGCAATCCCTTTGACAACGGCCTGATAGATCTGCCCGGCAGGAGCAAGCGTGCCTCCGGCGAAATAGGTCACCTTTACCTTGCCGTTCGTTCTCTTTTCCACCTCCTTACCCCACTGATCCATCAGGAGACTAACCTTATTCTCGCCGGGAAAGAAACTGGCGAAATTGAGCGTGATCGCCTTTTCCTGAGCACGGCTCGTAGTAGAGGCCAAAGTTAGTGAAAAAAAGAGAAATGTCACAGCCATGATCCAGAACATTCTTTTCATAAGATCACCTCCGCGTTTATCTTCGTTCATAAACTCTGGGATCAGCTACCTTCATAGAAACCTGAATCCCGAGGCTTCAATTGAGGAGCAGATTCCCAACTTGTTTCTATACACCCTCGCTCTCGTAGCTGCGCTTCTACCGACACCTTGGATTGTACTCAGGCGTTGCGGGTATGGCTACCTTCTCGGCCGGGAACTCGATGACATTCGGCCCTGCCCAGGGAAACTTATAGAACGGGTTTGGCCCGCCCTCGATCATCCCGCCGAACATCGGCAAGATGACCTGGTGATCGCATTTCCGCATCGTCCACAGCCCAACCGGCGACTTCCACTGAAAATTCTCATAGGTTCCGATGATCTTCTCAGGATCGAGAGAGCCAGCCTTCTCTATCGCCGCAAAGGTCATCTTCCAGCCGAGAATGGCCAGCGCGCAATCTGCAAAAGGCCACTGAGTCAGAAAGTCCTTATCGTTCTTATGCTGCTCGTGAAACCTTTTGACCATCTCCTCGTTCTCCGGAGTTTTCACCCTTAAAGAATACTCATATGCGTAATATACCCCCACCGCGTCGTCCTTGAGTTCATTGATGATGTAGGGGTGCTTTGAAAGTGCCGCGAAAATGGGAAACGGGGACTTGAGACCCATGGCCCGGGCCTGTCTGACGAAGTTGATGAGGTCAGAGCTGAAACTCGAAGCGATCACTGCGTCCGCCTTGGAGGCGATAATCTTCGTAATATAGGGGCCATAGTCCTTGGTGCTCCCAAGGGGAAAGAAGTCCGTTCCTACGATCTGAGCATCCGGCATGTGAATCTTCATCTGCTCCTTAATGACCTTGTCGTTGTCGTAGCCTGAAACATAATCCGGAGCGATGTGATAAAATTTCCGATAAGGCTTGCTGGCCATGAGAAGAACCAAGGCTGTGTTCGTGCTGTAGATATTCTGGCATACCCTGAAAGCATAAGGGGTAAACTCCTTGCCCTGGATTTCGTTCGTAAACGATGCATAGTTGATGTAGATGATCTTGGAGGCTGTAGCCACCTTGTTCAAAGCTATGGCAATATGGCTGCCGAAACCGCTGGTGATAAAATCGACCTTGCTCTCGAGGATGAGCTTCTTCGCCTTTCGGGTGGCTACATCAGGCTTGCCCTCATCATCTTCCGTCAGAACCTCGATCTTCTTGCCGAAGAGGCCGCCCTTTGCGTTCTGCTCATCGACGGCAAATTGGAGTCCTACATTCCAGGTCCGGCCGTTGGCTTCAAACGGTCCGGAGAAGGGTTCGAGCTGACCAATCTTTATTGTGTCTGCAGCCATGGTTTTCGCCGGGGCCCCGGCGAACAGGATGAGCATGACCATGAAACTGACGGAGCATATTCCTGCTGCCTTTGTAAATCCTTCCATGACATCCTCCTTTCTGTATTAAGGTTATGTGGGAAATGGCAATTCCTGGTAAAGGTTCGGGTGAGGATACAAGTTCGGTCAAGGGCAAGGTTGCTGGTTCTAAGAAAATTAGCCCTTACCCCAAGACCTAACCTCAACCGGCTTCCTCACCCTAACCGTAACCTGCGTGGATAACATCATGCCGCCGTGTTTCTACTGGCACCTCGAATTGTAGGCACTTGTCGGAGGCAGGGCCACCTTGTCGGCTGGGAATTCAACGATATTCGGCCCCGACCAGGGAAAATCATAATATGGGTTTGGTCCAGCCGCGATGACCCCGCCGAACGTCGGCAGGATAACCTGGTGATCGCATTTTCGCATGGTCCACAACCCTACCGGTGACTTCCATTGAAAATTATTCTCAAACGTTTCAATGATTTTTTCGCGATCAAGGGAGCCCGCTTTTTCCACCGCTGCAAAGACCATCTTCCAGCCGAGAAGCGCCATGGAGGTATCCGAAGTGGGCCACCAGGTCAGGAAGTCCTTGTCGTTCTTGTGCTGCTCATGGTACCTTTTAACGATTTCTTCGTTTTCAGGCGTTTTTACCCTCAACGAATACTCATGCGACCAATAGATTCCTACTCCATCGTCCTTGAGCTCATTCAAGAGATAGGGATGTTTAGCGAGAGAATTGAAAAAGGGAAATGGAGCTTTCAGGCCCATGGCCCGGGCTGTTTTGACCATACTGATGAAGTCGGGGCCGTAAGTCTGACTGACAATGGCGTCTGCCTTGGAGGCGATGATCTTCGTAATGTAGGGGCCGAAGTCTTTGGTCCCTATGGGATGGAAATCCGTTCCCACCCATGTCGCATCCGGGGCATAACGCTTTACCAATTCCTTGTTGAGCTTGTCCGTGTCGTAGCCTGTGACAAAATCCATGTTGATGCTGTAGAGCTTCCTGTAGGGGGTAGTGGCCAGTAAAAGGGCCTGAGTGGCGGCTAAATTGTAGATATTGGTGGTGAGCCTGAACGTATAACGGTTGAACTCCTTCCCCATGATCTCATCGGCCATCGCTCCGTAGTGGAAAAGGAGAGTCTCGGAGCTTGCGGCGACCTTGTTCAATGCGATGGCGATATGACTGCCCATGGCATTGGCCAGGAAATTGACCTTATTCTCAAGGATAAGCTTCTTGGCCTTTCGGACCGCCACGTCGGGTTTAAACTCGTTATCCTCCTTGATGATCTCAATTTTCCTGCCTAAGAGGCCTCCTTTCGCATTCTGTTCATCCACGACAAACTGAAGCCCTGCAGCAAAGGCTCTGCCATAGGCTTCCATTGGGCCGGTCATAGGCTGTAGATTGCCGATTTTTATCGTCTCTGCAGCCATGGCCCCCGTGATCCCTCCGAATAGAGTCAACACCAAGACCAGACAAAAGGAAAAAATCACCGCCGTTTTCGCAAAAGTCCTTTCCATAAAAGTCTCCTTTCTATATCCGTATGAAATTCGTTCTTTGCCCTGATTTGACGCCATCCAATGCGGCTCCATCCAAACGACTCCTAAACGGTCTTTGCCTCATGAAAACTTCGTATCCCTCCTTTCTTTCTCGGATCCATCCCTCTCAAATCTCGAGGTACTTCTTTCTCACCCCTTCGTCAGCATAAAGCTCCTGGCTTGTGCCCTCAAAAACGATCTTCCCTTTGGACATCACATAGGCTCGCCTTGCCAGATCGAGGGCCACATCGATCGCGTGCTCTACAAGGAGCATGGAGCCCCCCTCCTCGTTGATCTGGCGAAGGATCTGGGCCACGACCTCCACGAGGAGCGGACTCAAACCCTCCATCGGCTCATCCACCAAGATCAGTTCGGGATTGCCTGTCAGGGTCCGACCGATCGTCAACATCTGTTGTTCTCCTCCGGATAAATTCCCTCCCTTCTGACGATCCCTCTTCTCGAGCTGCGGGAAGATGGCATAGATCTTTTCGATCGTCCACGGCCGGTCGACCTTCTGGTTCGGTTTCATTCCTATCAGCAGGTTTTGTCGCACCGTCAAATGGGGGAAGATCCGGCGCTCCTCAGGTACGTAGCCAATCCCCCGCCGGCAGATCTCATGGGACCTCAGGCCCAGAACCTCTGCCTCCTTGAACCGGATCGACCCTTTTTCCGGGCGGGCGAGCCCGATGATCGATTTCAGGGTGGTGGACTTGCCAACGCCATTACGGCCCAGGAGGGCCACAATCTCTCCCTTTTCGATCTTCAGGGAGACGCCATCCAGGATATGGCTCTTGCCAAGAAAAGTGTGAATCTCGTCGACTTCGAAGAACACGTTACTTCCTCCCAAGATAAGCCTTCTTCACTTGCTCATTCATTCGAATGACATCCGGTGCGCCGGTGGCCAAGATCCGGCCGTAGTTGAGCACCGTGATTCGATCGGCAAGGTTAAAGACCACGTCCATGTCGTGCTCCACCATGAAAAGCGTCTTTCCCTCCGTAAGCTGTCTGATGAGCTGGACCGCGTTTCTCGTCTCCTCTGAATTGAGCCCCGCCGTGGGCTCGTCGAGCATGATGAGAATGGGTTCTCGCGCAATCGTTAATGCCAACTCCAGGTGCCGCTGCTTCCCGTAGCTCAACTCCGAGGCCGGAACATCCCGAACATCCGACAGGGACAGGAGGTCAATCACGCGATCGCATTCCCGCTCGATCTCCTTGTCCCAATCCAAAATGGTGGTCCAGTTAAAACGGCGGTTGAACCTGGAGACCACCGCGCTTCGCACATTCCAATAAACCGTCATCTTCGGAAAATTGTTGATGATCTGGAAAGACCGGGAAAGTCCCGATCGGGCAATCCGGTGGGACGACCAGCCGGTGATGTTCTTATCAAAAAGGAATATCTTCCCCCTGCTCGGCCTGTACAACCCGGTGATGATGTTGAAAAGGGTTGTCTTTCCCGATCCATTCGGGCCGATAATGGCATGGCGTTCACCCTCGTAGATTTCCAGGTTGAGATCGAACAAAACTTCAAGCCCTGAGAAGTCCTTGAACAAGCCTTCGATTCCTAATATCGTTTTCATCTATTTCCCCGGTTTCGCAAGCGCCAGATCCAATCCAGCTTGAGGAGGCTGATCAGACCCCCCTGGAAGTACAGGACCACGACAATGAACATACCCCCCATCAACAACATCCAGTAACTCGTCAGACTCGATATCCAGTCCTGGAGCATTAAATAGAAGACCGCCCCCAGCACCGGGCCTAAAAAATGGCCTGAGCCTCCAATGACGGTCATGAGCACCGGGGTCATCGCCATGTTCATGTCGAGACTGGTGGTTGCCACAAATTCTTCGTAAAGGACGAAGAGCCCTCCTGCCAGACCCGCCAGAACCCCCGATGCCGAAAAAGCCAGGAGCTTGATCAGAAAGACATTGTATCCCAGAAAAGAGGCCCTGATCTCTTTCTCACGAACGGTTACAACGGAGTTTCCGAGTGGGGTTTTCAAAAAGAGATAACAAGCCAATATCCCGATCGTTACGACGATGAGGGTAAGATAGTACATGTTATGGATGCTCCTCATGGAGATGCTCCCGAGGGCGGGCAGATGAAGATCCGGCCGAACGACCCCCATCCCATCATCACCGTTGGTTACAGACCTCCATTTCAGGGCCACTGCATAGAGAAACATCTGAAACGCCAGGGTGCTGAGAGAGAAGTACGGTCCGCTCAGCCGCACGCAGAAGAAACCGATAAACGCCGCTGCCACAGCTCCCGAAAGGGCAGCGATCAACAGGGCTGCGAGAAGCGGTATCCCCGGAAAGTGATTAAAAACGAGGGCCGTGCCGTAGGCTCCGACGCCGAAGAGAGCTGCCAGCCCAAAGGGAAGCTGTCCGGCGTATCCGAACATCAGGTTGAAGCTCACGGCGAAGAGGGCGAAGATGAAAATTTCGGTCATGAGATGAATTCGTATTTCCGGGAGAAACCGGGGAAGGATAAACAAAACGGCCAACCCCAGGGCTCCCCAGCTCAATTGACGGACTGGAAGGCGGTTCATTCTTTCTCTCCAAAGAGGCCGGTCGGTCTAATGATCAAGACCACCGCCATGAGCAAAAACTGGAAGATCAGTGCCAACCGGGGGATCCACAGGATTCCAAAGGATTGAAGCTCACCGATCATGAGCGATGCGATGAAGGCTCCAAACAGGCTTCCGAATCCTCCGACGACGATGACCACAAAACAGTCGAGCAATGCCGCGTCTCCCATCCCCAGATAGGTCGTGAGAAAAGGTGTCGCAATCACACCTGCAACAGCAGCGAGGGCCGCCCCTCCTCCGAAAACCCCCATGAAAACGATCGGGACATTCGTTCCAAGGGCTCCCACCATATCCGGGTCTGAAACAGCGGCACGGATGATGATGCCGATCCGGGTGCGTGTCAATACCAGGGACATTCCCAGAAGGACCAGAAGCGAAAACCCGAGGATGAACAAACGGTAGATCGGGTAAGTCATCCCGGAAACAGAGACATCTCCCGCCAGGATCTGAGGAGCAGGAACCGAAAGCGGAGCGGTCCCCCAGATCAGCCGAATGAGTTCGCCCATGATAAAGAAGAGCCCAAAGGTAAGAAGAAGTTGGCCCAGATGTCCCCCCTTGTATGTCTTACGAAGAAGAAACCGCTCGATCAGAATCCCCAGGGCCCCGACAATGAGGGGACAGATCAAAAGGCTCCACCAGAAACTCCCGGTGTACCGTGTTATCGTATAGGCGAAATAAGCTCCCACCATGTAAAAGGCCGCATGGGCGAGGTTCAATACACCCATCATCCCGAAAACGAGGGTGAGTCCGGAGGCAACAAGAAACAGGAGCATCCCATAAACAAGACCATGGAGCATTTGAATCGCGTAGATTTCAATTGGAAAACCCATCAACATACCCTTTCCGGTAACGGTCTCCCTGAGCCGTTCCCCCATGTTCTCGCCGCGATCATTTCTTGCCTCCCCCGGGATGGCAAAACCGGTTTCGCTGAAGCCAGTCCGGGCGGCCAAACCGGATATGGCATCCCAACAATCAAGATCTTAGCCTTCTTCTTCCCAACGCTTCTCCCACTATGAGGAATCTTGGAATCGTAATAAACACTATCTCCCTTCTTTAAGGTATATCTTTTGTTGTCGTAAACAAATTCGTGTATTCCTTCAAGAATATAAATGAATTCTTCGCCGTCATGGGAAAAAATGGCCCTCTCGTCAAAAGCCGGTTCAAGGATATAAGGCTCCATACTCTTCCCAATCTTTTTATAAGCTAACGCCTCATAATGATACCCATAAAATGTACCTCTCGACACCACCTCTCTTCTTTCATTCTTTCTTATGATACAAATATTCATGTTTTCAGGTACTTCAGAAGATCCTTCAACAATCAAAAAGCTCACCTCCGTATCGAGAGCTTTAGCAATCTTATCCAATGTAGAAAGAGGAGGAGCTTTGTGAGAATTTTCTACTTTCGAAATGTACCCTTTCGTTAGCCCAGCGCGCCTGGCCAACTCTTCGAGAGACATTTTCTGACCCTGGCGAATTCTCTTTATATTCTCGACGATCTGCCTTTCATCCATCTTTCTGTCCTGATCGCTGGAAAGTGAGCCTACACCTTCAGTACGATCTTCCCGAGCTGAGTGTTCGAAGCCATGTAGGCCTGAGCCTCAGCGGCCTGATCGAGGGGGAAGACCCGGTCGATCACAGGCCTGAGCCGACCATCGGCCAGGGCCGGGAGCAGGTCGGTCACGACATCACGGACGATGGCGATCTTCTCCTCCAACGTCCGCGTCCGGAAGGTGACACCGATCAACTGCAGCCGCTTGAGCGCCATCAGTTCGAGATCGAGCTCCGCTGTTGTCCCCCCGAGCCTGCCGACGCTGACCAGGCGGCCCTTGACAGCCAGACACCGGAGGTTTTCTTTCAAATAGGGTCCCCCAACATGGTCGATGATCACCCCGGCTCCTGCTCCGTGGGTGGCGGCGAGGACAGCATCAGCGAAGTTTTCAGTCCGGTAATTGATGCCGAGATCCATACCAAGAGCTTTGAGGGCTTCGAGTTTTGCTGATGCGCCGGTGGTCCCCATCACTGGCTTCGCGCCGTATAACTTGGCGATCTGAATCGCAGCCACACCCACGCCCGACGAGGCTGCATGGATAAGCGCCGCTTCACCTGCCTGCAAGCGCCCATTCGTCACCAGGGCGTTATGTTCGGTCATATAGGCGATGGGGATGGTCCCGGCCTCCTCCCAGCTCAAGCGCGCAGGCACCGGGATGGCTAAGCGGTAATCCAGGATAGTGAACTCGGCAAATCCTCCTGTGCAGGTACCCATTACGCGGTCACCCACTGCGAAACCGGTGACATCTTTCCCCACACCTACTACTTCGCCTGCCGCCTCAAGGCCGGCGATGACCGGCGAGCCACCCGCCGGCGTCTGGGACGCGTAACCTCCCCGCGCTGTCTGAGTTGCGTATGTCCCCAGGAGCTGATAGAGATCCGCACGATTCAAGGATGTCGCCTTCACTCGAATGAGAAGGTCCCCCGGGCCACGTTCAGGCACGGGAACATCGCGCCATTCCAGCTTTCCCCCCTTTTCTCCACGAACAATGACCATTGCCTTCATGGCAACCACCCTGCCTTCCCACTCGGATCGCTTAGCATAGCCCCTCTTTCAACTATCCTGATACGGCCCATAGTCCCCCGTCGACGGCGAGGATCTGACCCGTTATGTACTTGGCATCATCTGAGACGAGAAAGAGGGATGCCCGGGCAATATCCCATGGCACACCCATCCTCTTCATGGGGACTTTCTCGTTGCGATCCTTTCTCATCTTATCAATGTCTCCATCGTAAAACCTCGGAAGGGAATGGTAGATCGTGGGGCTGTCAATCAGTCCCGGCATGATACCATTCACTCGGATCCCCTTGTCCGCAAATTCAACAGCCATGGAGCGGGTCAGTGAGTTTACAGCCGCTTTAGAAACGGTGTAGATGAAGGTCTTCGGGCTCTCATGCCGAACGGACGCGACACTGGAAGTGTTCAGGATGCAGCCTTCTCCTTGCTTTAACATCTGAGGGATAACAGCCCTGCCGGTGTTAAAGATACTCCTCAGGTTCACGTTCATCACCAAATCCCAGTTTTCATCATCCAGTTCTAAAAATCCCCCAGGCTTCGGTGGCATAATTCCCACGTTATTATGAAGGATATCGATCCGACCGTAGAGCTTCAGGCAATGGGCCGCCATGGCGTTGCAATCCCGAGCCTGAGACACATCTGCTTCGAATACCGAACAAACGCCCCCTTCTGCTTCAATTCTCCCTTTCGTCTCTTCAGCAGCTTCTCGTTGAATGTCAACTGCCACGACACGAGCGCCCTCCGCAGCGTAGAGAATGGCAGAAGCTTTCCCATTGCCAATCGGCTCCCGATCTGTCTGACTGGGAAGACACCCCGCCCCGGTCACGATAGCCACTTTCCCCTTCAAACGATCTCCCATCGGTCGTTCCTCCCTTTCAGGATTTGCCATTGGAATTTATCTGGGATTGGGTGCTTGGAGATTGGAGCTTCATTTGCCCCGGGGTTAACCTATAGCTCAATTTCCTTTATATCCGCGGCTACGATCAGCTTGGGCTCTGTAAGAGCTTGCACCTCCTTTACAGTCCAACCAGGAGCGACCTCTTTTAAAACAAGACCCTCCTCAGCGACTTCAATCACGGCCACGTCCGTTACAATGAGAGAGACGCAACGGGGGGCCGTAATGGGGTAGCTGCATTCGGTTAAAATTTTCAATTCTCCCTTAGGAGTAACATGTTCCATAGCAATAATAACTCGTTTGCAGCAAAAAGCCAGATCCATGCCTCCTCCGATATTGCCTAATCCCCTTTCCGGAAATGTCCAGTTTGCGAGATCCCCTTTTTCGGATATCTGTAAAGCTCCTAAAACCGTAATATCAATATGCCCGCCCCGAATCATAGCGAAGGAATCGGCATGATGGAAAAAACAGATCCCCGGCAGAGGGACGAAAGGCAATCCATTGGCACCCATCAGATGAGGTTGGGCTTCTGATTCAGTACCGGGAATGGGGCCAAAACCCAATGCACCGTTCTCGGTGTGAAAAATGACTGTCCTCCCTTCGGGCACAAAATTTGCGGCCAGCGTTGGAATACCTCCCCCCAAATTGACCACGGCACCATCAAAGAATTCTCTGGCTGCCCTGAGTGCAATAACTTCCCGGCTCAGACGCTCTTTCACTGGACTCCCTCCTTTGGTATGCAAACGACACGATCAACAAATATTCCAGGGGTCACAATGTTTTCTGGATCCAGTTCCCCCGCGTTTACAATCTCTTCAACCTCGGCAATCGCAATTCGAACCGCCTGGGGCATGATGGCATTAAATGACCTCATGACGCCTTTATAGATGAGATTCCCCATCGTATCAGCCTTGTACGCTCGAATTAAAGCGTAATCCGCTCTCAGGGCAAACTCCAAGATCATCTCCTTCCCCTCTATGGTTCTTTTCTCCTTCCCTTTTTCGATCAGCGTTCCCACGCCGGTCGGAGTAAAAAACCCGCCAAGGCCAGCGCCACCAGCCCGTATCCTTTCCGCAAGGGTCCCTTGAGGCACATATTCCAGTTCGATCTTCCCCTCCCTGTAAAGTCTCTCAAAGGCGTTCGGTTTAGACATGACCAGGGAAGCAGGCACACTGCAGATCACTTTTCTCACCTGGCCATTTTCTATCAGGATCTCTTCGTCGATGAACGGCTTGCCACCGAGAGAGCCAATGCCCAACCTGCCCGCGACCCCTGCACTATTACTGATGAGGGTGAGATTTCTGGCATTTCGTTTCGCCAGCGCCTTGAGAAGGTTTTGCGGCCTGTCGATGGCGTGGCCGAAGCCGCCAATCATCACGGTTGCCCCGTCTGGTATATCCGCCATTGCTTCAGCCGGACTTTCAAATATTTTTTTCATCGTCATTGGCGACTCCATGAATGAATTCTGGACAGCGTCTTCCTTTTGGAAACTTCTGTATCATTATAAGAAACCTTTGTCAAGAGAAATTTCAAAGATTTCAAAGATGAAATTCCAAAGAGCGAAATTTGACTACCCATTGAACACCACGGCACCCTTGATAAATCCCTCCGGCGGGTGAGCCGTCTCATCCAGGGCCCTGGGAAGTTCTTCCAGGCGATAGGTGAAGTTGCTCATTTTTTCAATGAGGTATTTGCGAGAGTTGACGATGCGCAGAGCATCCCCCCAGTTCCCTGCTTGACCCGCATCGGCCAGAATCGTCACCCCTTTATCGACCAGGGGATCAAACCTGATGGACGTCTCCTTCATTCCGGAGAGTCCGATGGTGACAACCTTTCCGGTTGGTCTGACCAGCTCCAGAGCAGTCTGAATGGCGGAGGGGACACCCGAGGTCTCTATCACGACATCCGGGTGCCCGCCGAACAACTCAGGAACAACTTTCAGAGGGTCCTCCTGTTCGATGTCCACTACAAAATCGACTCCGAACTCTCTCGCCAGCTCGAAACGGGCCCGATCCCGGCTGAGGCCCATAATGGCGATAGGACCTACCCCGCATTCCCGAGCGGCAATAAGGCTGGCCAATCCCTGAGAACCGGGGCCGCTAATCACCAGGCTCTGGCCAAAGGTCATCTGGCCCAAGGTTTTTGCCCACCGTACACCATTGGCTATGACTGAGCTCAAAGAGGCCGCCATGTCGGGAACCTGTTCGCCTACCTTGTGCGGCAGTGAACCAGGGAGGAGGTACATATATTCCGCGTAACCTCCGAAAAGATAAGGAGGTTGATCTGCGGTCGTCGAAAGGCCGTAACCCCGCGCCCGGTCGCATTTGTGGTAGTGATACTTCGTCCGACACCATTCGCAATGACCGCAACGTATGATTGGTTCAACCGCGATCCTGTCGCCCGGTGCGAGACCATATCGAGCCTTTGCTTCCTCACCAATCTCGGCCACCTGGCCCACGATCTCATGGCCCATGATGACCGGAAACCTGACAAGGGTTGTTTTTCCCACGAGGATTTTAGGGTCTGATGCACAGACCGAGGTAACCCTCAACTTTAAGAGAATTTGATCCTTCTCAGGTGAAACGACTTCAAATTCCTTCAGTTCCAATCGTCCGGGTTCGACCGCCACCATCGCCTTGGCTTTCATCCTTCGTCCTCCTGTCTCTTCATTCAATGATTGGCATCATGGCCCAGCGAAACCAAGAGTCTAATGGGCAAGCCAACCTCCATCCACGAAAAGGGGTTGTCCGGTGACATAGCTTAACGCATCCGAGGCAGGATAAAGAGCTTCTTAATGCACCATTCTCTCTTGACCCGCCCAGTATTTCTCCCTCAGCTTTCTTCTCAGAATTTTCCCGTAAGGATTCTTCGGAAGGTCGCTGACAAAGTCCACTGACTTCGGTTTCTTGTAGCTGCTCAAGTGGTTCTTGCAGAGCTGAATCAAGTCCTCTTCTGTCGCCTCCATGCCTTCCTTCAGGACGACAACGGCTTTCACGGATTCGCCCCAGAGGTCGTCCGGCACGCCAATGACCGACGCCTCATAAATCGCCGGGTGTCGGTAAAGGACCTCCTCGACCTCCGATGGGTAGATGTTGTAGCCGCCGCTGATGATCATGTCTGCCTTTCTGTCGACGATGTAGATATAGCCGTCCTCATCAACCGTCGCCATATCTCTTGTATAGAGCCAGCCATTCTTCAATGTTTCGGCTGTACGGTCCGGGTCTCTCCAGTATCCGAGCATGGTGTCGTTACCCCGCTCGATGATCTCCCCTACCCCCCCTGGCGTTATGTCCTCTCCATCTTCGTTGACCACACGGACATCGCATGCCATGATGGGCACTCCACAGGAGGCAAGACGCCTGAGCTTCTTCGGATCCCTTTCAAACGCGTGGTCCTCTTTCGGAAGGTAGGTAATAAGGGCACTTGATTCGGTGCAGCCGTACCCCTGGATCAGCACGGATCCGAAAACCTGGAGCGCTTGCTTGATTCGCTCCACCGGCATGGGAGAGGCGGCATAGAAGAGGGTCCGGACACTGCTGAGGTCGTATTTGTGGATCTCCGGGTGATTCAACAGCATATTGATCATGGTGGGAACGAGGAGGAGGTGGGTCACCCTCTCTTTCTCGATGGTTTGCAGAAGAAGCTCAACCTCAAAGCCCGGCAGGATGACGCTGCAACCGCCCCGGAGCATGATGGGCAGAACCATCGTGTATCCTCCATGCGTGAGGGGCGCTATGTGGCACATCACACTCGTCCCGTCGACATCGATTCCGGGAATGAGGAGCTGCTTCTCGGCCATGCAGATCCGGTTCCGGTGTGTCAACATGGCAGCCTTCAGGGCGCCTGTCGTCCCGGATGTATAGTTGAGGGAGGCGAGGTCATCCAGTTGCACATTCACCCGGGGCTCAGAACAGGACCTGTTCTTAATCAGCGTCTCGTAGTCTACCATGGAGGACCGTGCACCTGTCATCGCTACGAAGTGCAGGAGGCCGGGGAACTGGGCACGGGCATTTTCAACGTTTTCGATGAACTCTTCCCCGAGGATGATGACTGTCGCCTCGGAATTATTGAGCATGTGAACCAGTTCCGGCATCACAAGCCGCGCATTGAGGGGGACGGTGACAAGACCTGACTTGTAACAGGCGAAGACACTCTCAAGGATCTGGGGGCGGTTTTTGGAAAGGATAGCAACCCTGTCTCCCTTCTGCAAACCGAGTCCTATGAGGGCATTGGAGAGCCGATTGATTCGTTCGTTAAATTCTCTGTAAGTCAGCCGAACATCTCCGTGGATGAAGGCGGTCCTGTCGGAGAACCACATGGCGCACCGTCTCACCTGTTCGCCCACGTTCATCGTTCGCTCTCCCTTCCACGACAAAAAGGTCTTTCGCTTCTTCGGCCCATTCCGGATCACATCGTTGGACTGAACTTTGGGCCCAGCATTTCCCGGGCGACAATGAGCTTCATGATTTCTGCCGTCCCGTCGCCAATCTGACAACTGATTGCGTCTCTCCATCGCTGTTGTGCGACGTGGACTTCGCTGTATGCGCGGTTCCCGAAAATGAGCAGTACGTCGTGAGTCGCCTCAACAGCGCAGGAGGGAGCAAACCACTTTGCCATGGCCGCCTCCTTGGAGTGAGGAAGACCTTCGTCTCTCAGCTTCAGGGCCTTATAACAGAGCAATCGGGCCGCCTCCATACGGGTGGCATGTTCGGCAAGCTTAAAAGAAACGCCTTCGAACCGGCTCAGGGAGCTGCCAAAGGCCGTTCTTGTCTTGACGTATTCCACCGCCTCAGCCAGAGAGGCCTCAGCAAGACCGAGGGCAGCAAGCCCCACCAGCACCCGACTCACATCGAAGGTACGCATCACCTTGCTGAACCCTTCACCCTCCTCTCCTATCCGAAAGGTGGCTGGAACACGGACCTCATCAAAGATGAGGGATGCCCGGCCGGCGGGGATATTACCCATATCGCGAAAAACCGACCGGCTCACGCCTGGCGCTGTAAGGGGTACATAGAAAAGCGTTATGCCCTTTACGCCTGCTTCAGGATCCGTCTTCGCCGTCATCACAACAGCGTCCGATTGCATCCCGCCGCTTATGGACGTCTTCTCACCACGGATGATATAGAAGTCGCCATCCCGCACCGCTGTTGTCTTGATCGCCGCCGCATCGGATCCGCAATCGGGCTCCGTATTGGCAAAACACAAGAGCCTCTTCCCTGCAGACGTGGCAGGCAGCACTTCTTCTCGCAATTCATCCGACATCCATTCAGCCAAGCCGTACACCAGATACTGAATGAGGAGTACAATCATTGCGGGAAATTCGACTTTGCATATCTCTTCATGGGCTATGCCGATCGTCACGTAGTCCATTGGCTTTTTTGTGTATTTCGCCGTTGTTCCCAATTCGAGCAACCCCGTGTCCGCGAGCTTCTTTATGACCCCCGGAGTTACGTAATCGAGTCTCGCGCGCTCCTTTGCTCCCTCAGAGAATTCCTTCAGCGCAAATGCCCTGACCCATTGACAAAATCTCTTCTGCTCTTCCGTAAAAAACACCATGGGGAAGTTCCTCCGGAAGGTTCGTATTCTAACAATAGCCAAAATGGTCCGAAACGCTATCGGGAACAGCCACCAAGCCTATGGTTTTGTGGCTGACGATAAGCTTTAAGATGTTTTCTGTCCCTGAAATCATCTCAAATGCCACGATGTCCCTGAGCATCTGCTGAAAGGGATGATCATCGCAGTAACCTGCATGGCCGTGGATAAGGAGACTGTCCTTAATCGCCTGGTATGCCACCTTAGGGCACCACCACCCGCACATGGCCGCCTCTTTCCTATTGGATCCACCTCGATCTTTGAGCGCCAGGGCCCGGTAGCAGAGCCACCTCGCCGCCTCGATAAGCGTCGCATTCTCGGCGATCTTCTCTGAAATGGCCTCGAATTTCACGATGGGACGGCCGAAGGCAACGCGCTCCTTGGAGTAAGAGACGGCCAATTTCATTGCGGTCTGAGCTGCACCGAGAGCGATCAACCCCGAGATAATTTGGTTGAAGTCACTAAAGAGACCCATCCCGGCATGGATAGGAAATCCTTCGCCTTCTTTCCCAATTCGGTACTCGGCTGGAACCCTGACTCCATCAAAGGTGAACGAGCATGGGGCTGATGGAAAAAGACCCATCGTCTTGATCTCAGATTTCCTAATCCCTGGTAGGCCAAGGGGAACCAGCAGGGCCGTTAAGCCTCCGATTCCAATGTCAGGGTTCGTTTTCGCAAACAAGAGACCCACGTCCCCCTGCGTGCCAAAACTGACCGGCATTTTTTCACCCCTGATGAGGTAACCGTCTTGATCCCTTATTGCGATCGTCCTTGTCTCATTGACGTCCGAACCCCCGCCGGCTTCGGTTAAAGCGATGCACCCGAGCTTATTCCCTTTTGTCAAGCCGGAGAGCCACTCGTCTTTTGCTCGATCCGTCCCATAGGTTGCCAGCGGAAGGCTTACCTCATACGAAACCATGATTGCATGGGCAATGGCTATACTTGTTTTGGCGATTTCCTCTGCCAGCATCCCTATCATGACCCAGGTGGCGGGATTTCCACCATATTCTTCCGGGACTCTCAGGCTGAAAAACCCTAAATCGCCCATCTTTTTCAAGATGTCTCTGGGGATATGGTCCAGCGTCGCTAACTCTTGTGTTCCAAGTTCCCTTTCAGCAAAGTCTTTTACCGCCCATTGCCACAACTCTTCGTCCTTGGAAAATTCAAATTCCATCCCTCTCCCCTTTTAACATCCTTTCGACATTCAAAACCCCTCCATTCCGCCACTGACATGAAGAATCTGCCGGGTAATGAATTTCGATTCATCAGATACCAGAAACAGGACCGCATTGGCAATGTCGATGATCTCTCCCATGCGCCTGAGGGGCGTTATCTTAATGAGCCTCTCTCTCACTCTGTCGTCCAGGTCGCGGGTTTTGGGTGTGTCAATAAACCCCGGCGCAATACAGTTGACATTGATTCCATGTCGGGCCAGTTCCAGGCCCAGAGCCTGTGTCAGGCCCACGACACCTGCTTTGGCCGAGGCATAGTTGCATTGCCCGACGTTTCCCTTGTATGACATGGAAGAGATGTTCACAATCTTGCCATAACCCCCCTCGATCATGTACGGGGCCACGGCCCTGGCGCAGAGAAAACTCCCCTTCAGACTCAGATCCACGACAAAATCCCAATCCTCTTCACTCATCTTTGTGAGCAGGGCATCTCTTATCTCGCCTGCATTGTTGACAAGAATGTCCACTCTACCCCATTGCTTGACCACCTGCTGAATCATCTTATTTACTTCTTCCGCTCTTGTCACATCCGCTTCGTGAGCCATGGCCTTTTTGCCGCTGGAAATGATCAATGCGGCCGTCTCTGAAGCGGTCTTCAAATTCTTGTCATTCACCATCACCCTCGCACCCTCCTCCGCCAATCGGAGGGCGATTCCGCGGCCGAGCCATCCTCCTGATCCAGTGATGACGGCAACTCTCCCTTCAAGTCTCATGACCATCTCCTATCAAAACCACCGTTTGAAGTCCCGCTTTCGGCGGGATTTGCCCAAGGCCTCGTTCTCCAGCCCACTCAATCCATCTTCTCGATTGACCAGTTACAATATGAGCCCAGCTAACGTTAACCCATTAATCCGGGTAAGAAGAGCGCCATCCTGGGGAAAGCAAGGAGCAAAGCTATCATAACAGCGATGGCGATACAAAAGGGTATAATACCTTTGAATATGCTCTGCATCGGTATATCGGGAGCGATTCCCTTGACGATAAACATGGGCATCCCCACCGGTGGGCTAAGCATTGCCATCTCCACGATCAGTACGATAATGACCCCGAACCATATTGGGTCAAAGCCGAGCCTGGTCACAACCGGGTAGAAGATGGGGAGAGTAAGCAGAATCATTGTCAGTTCGTCGAGAGCCGTGCCGAGAATGAAATATATCACTATGATAATTGCCATGATCGACATCGGTGGCAGGGCAAGGCCACTCACCCAGTCAGCGAGTTCCATTGGTATTGTCGTCACAGCAAAGAAGGCATTGAAAACCAACGCTCCCGTCAGGATAACAAATATCATGCCGGTGTTACGCATGGTATCAATCACTGAATCTTTGAGTCCCTGCCAGCTCAGCCGCCTTCTGATTAGACATAATGCAATTGCCCCAAAAGCGCCGATCGCTCCGGCTTCCGTTGGCGTAAACCAGCCAATGGTGAGTCCCCCCAAAATCAATAGGCACAGCAATATTATCTCGGCGCATTCGCCAAGAGCTGCCATCTTTTCCCGAAGAGTTGTGCTTCGGCCTGAGGGAGCTAAGGTTGGATTTAATCGGACCCAGACATATATCACAATAATAAACATCAGGGCCAGAATGATACCGGGTATCATGCCGGCTACAAAAAGCTTCGCTATCGATTGTTCGGTCATAATACCATAAATAATTAAGATCCCGCTGGGAGGGATAAGTATGGCCAAAGTACCGCCAGACGCGACAGAGCCCGCAACCAGCGCGTTGTCGTACTTATACCTTCTCATTTCCGGTATGGCGATAAGGCCTATCGTAAGGGCACAAGCGATACTGGAGGAGCTGATAGCGGAGAAAATGCCACATGCAAAGATGGTAGCAATGGCCAAACCCCCTGGTAGCCGTCCCATCACAGTATCGGCAAACCGAAACAGGGTTCCGCCAAGTCCGGCATTAAGGATGATCGTACCCATAAGCAAAAAGAGAGGTAATACGCAATAATCGTAATTGGAGATAAGCCCGTAGGGAACGCTTGAAAGGATGTGAATGGCTCCGCTCAACTTGACCAGATACATAAATCCGGTAGAACCGACTAAAAGCATGGCAAAACCAATCGGCACCCCAGCAAACATCAGTGCGAGGAGAACACATAAACCGACAACGCCCGTAATAATGGGGTTCATCTCTTCCGTCCCTTTCTGATAGCTTCAATCATATGTTGTAGCAGAAACAGACAAAGAATCATGAGGCCGATTGCCCAGGTAAATTTGAAGGGGGCGATAGAAACGCCTGTTGTTAGGGTAACTTCCCGCACGGTGAGCGAGTTTAGGGAGTCGTTGAATACGGCCCAAAGCAGAAAAGCGACCGCACCCAGGCTAAGGAAGAGAGTAAAAGCATCAGCAAGCGCTCTGGAGCGCGGCTTAAATCGATTAGCCACAATGTCAACGACAACGTTGCGGCGTTCTCGTTCAGCAAACCCGACAGCAACGGCAACGACAACAACCCCTGCTAATCCGGCAATTTCGATCGTTCCAAAGATCGGCCTTTTAAAAAATGCCCGCCCGAGGCTGTTGCCAACAACAATAGCCATCATGACCATCATGGCTATACCCCCAACGACAAGGAGCACCCTGATCATCGCGGTACTAACCTTGGTATAAAATGCCATGCGTTAACCCCCTATTCTCTTAATAGTACGAATCTGCACACAATATCCGACGGTCATTGAACCAAGAACGTGGCTCAATGTTCGCCTCCACAAAAGTGATTTCTGTCGAAGGAACAGGAGGGTTGCTTAGCTACATGATGACGCTTTGGGAGCACCCCCCGGATGCGAAATTTCGAGACCGGTTACCGGGCATAGTGCTCAATGCGTTTTCTTATGAACCGTAGGATCTCTGTCCCAGGATATCCCTTCGCATCAAGGTCTGCTGCGACCTTATCACGCCCGCGTTCGACAACCGCATTCCATTTGGCTCGTTCTTCCGGGGATAGGGAAACCAACTCAATGCCCTCGGCCTTGCAATATTTGATCGCATTCTCATGATCGTCCGACCAGTATTTGATGGCATCATTCTTTCCCCACTCCGAACTCTTATCCAACACACCCTTCAGGTCAGCAGGCAAATTGTTATAGGAGTCCTTATTCATGACGAGCATCAAAGGAGTCGATATACCTAAGTTGTGCATGAGGACATATTTTATCTTTCCACCCAGTTTATAATCGGGAATGAGTCCAAAGAGCGCACACGCCCCATCCACGGTCCCCTTGTCAATGCCGATGACAAAATCCGCTGCGGACATAAATGCAGGGCCAGCTCCCAGTTCTTTTGTCAGATCGGCCAACTCCTTCGATGGCACCCTGAGCTGCAACCCTTTGATGTCCTCGATTTTGCGGAGGGGTTTCCTGGCAAACAGATAGACAGGCATACTGGGTGCAAGGTAGAGGATCTTAACATCCTTCCATTCCTCCGCCATGACCTTGGGAAACTCTTTCCAGATATCGTCGTAAACGCGACCTGCAGTCACCGTATCCGGGGCTCCCAGAAGGAAAGGAAAGAGAACACCGATGGCATAACCTTCGGGTTTGTACCGCCAGGCAAAGCCTATGTCGGCAGCACCCTTCGCCACGCCCGAGTACATTTCCGTGGCGCCAATTAACGTATTTGAAGGAAAAATCCGGATGGTGAGCCTGCCGTTGCTATCCGCGGCTATTTTCTTTGCCCACTGTTCGATATGCTGGTGTGAGGGTGAACCGACCGGGAACATGTGAGCGAGTCTCAGTTCTACAGGCTTTTCCGACGGTTTCACTTGAGCATGGATACTCAAAGGCCATACAGCCACTGCCACTAACGCCAACAAAATGAAAATCGACCTTTTCATTGAGCACCTCCTTAATGTTTCGTTATCGTATGGAACATGTCCTCTCCACTATTCCGTAGTGTATCACCTCCTCCCGTGTTTGGTGATCTCCCAGTACACCGAATCGTTAAGGTGATTCGGCTACTTGTAGTCGTAAAATCCCTTTCCCGTCTTACGGCCATGCCATCCCATGGCCACCATTTTTCGCATGAGGGTCGGAGGATTGTACTGGGGATCTTTGAGTTCTTCATAAATGGCGCTCGCCCCGCGAAAGACCGTCTCAATCCCGATCAGATCCAACAGGGTAAGCGGTCCCATGGGATGCCCGAGCCCCTCGGTGTGGAGGGCATCAATGTCCTCTTTTGTGGCGGCGCCTTCCTCAAGCATGCGAACGGCATTGAGCAAGAAGGGGGTCAGGATGCGGTTTGAGACAAATCCTGGCGCATCCTTGGCGATGACGATCCTCTTTCCCAGTGACTCTCCGACCGCCCTGGCTGTGGCCATGGTCTCGTCACTGGTCGCGATCGTCCTGACCATCTCCAAAATTTTCATCACCGGCACAGGATTGGCGAAGTGCATTCCAAGTACCTTATCCGGCCTTTTCGTAACTGCAGCCATGTCCGTAATCGATAATACCGATGTGTTGGTTGCAAGGATGCAATGCTCCTGGCAGACGGAATCAAGCTGTTTGAAAATAGCCTTCTTGATCTCCAACACCTCGGGTGCAGCTTCGATCGTCAGGTCACATCCCGAAAAATCCTCCATTTTCGTCGTCCCCTTGATGCGAGCAACAATGGACTCCTTGTCCTGGGGCGACAACTTCCCTTTGTTGACGTTCCTGGTCAGGATCGAATCAATGGATCGGAGCCCCTTCTTCAGAAGCTCATCATCCATTTCTGATACCACGACCTGGTAGCCCGACTGGGCACACACTTGAGCAATCCCTGAACCCATGATTCCGCAACCGACCACACCGATCTTCTTGATCTCCATGTTGCTCCCCCTTTTCACGCTCGAAATGAAGTCTGTAGGGCAAGGCTTCAGCCTTGCATGCAGCAACCCTAAAAAGGTTGCGCTACGAAATCAAAACGCGCCTGTGTTTATCGAACAATTTCAAAGAGCCAAACTGTTACCGTATTTCTACTTCTTGAGGATGGTAACCGCGCACGCAGCGTTATCATCCATGGCCCATCCCCCTGCATTTTCAGTCAGCCCTATCCTGGGTTTGTTGGATACCTGCCTTGATCCTGCCTCGCCCCTTAGCTGCCATACGATCTCGGCTACTTGGGCGAGACCCGTGGCTCCCACCGGGTGGCCTTTTGCAGCAAGACCACCGCTGGGATTTACAGGGATCGGGCCGTTGATGGTTGTTCTACCCTCATCAATCATACGGCCCGCCTCACCTTCGTTGCAAAAGCCGAGCTCCTCGTAAAGGAGCAGTTCTGCGGGAGCCATCCCGTCGTGGACTTCGGCCACATTCACATCTTCCGGACCGATGCCCGCCTTCTGATAGGCCCGCTTGGCTGCTCTCCGGGCGATAGGCTCATGTTCTTCATCAGGAAATGTAAAGGTACCCGAAACGAGCTCGCATGCCGCGATGTCAATAGAAGGTTTGGATGTGTACCGGGAGGCGATCTCTCTGGCACAGACAATGGCAGCAGCGGCCCCGTCGCCCATGGTGGAGCACATGAACTGGGTCAAGGGTTCAGCCACGAGGCGGGAGTTGAGGACTTCCTCCATGGTGAGAGGCCTCCTGAATTGGGCATAAGGATTGAGAGAGCCGTTGTAGCTGTTCTTGACTGCGACTCTGGCAAACTGCTCCTTGGTCACGCCCGTCCTTTCCATCCACCGTCTGAGCTGCATGGAGTAAAGGGCCACAAACATGAAGCCGAACTTGGCCAGGGTAGTGCCCTGAGCCATTGCCGAAGCTGACCTTGCTGTATCTCCGCAGAAGAGTTTTTCAACGCCCAGGGCCAATGCGACATCGCAGTTTCCCGATGCAACCTCGAGATAGGCCCCTCTCAGCGCCGTTGACCCGCTGCTACATGCATTCTCCACGTTCACAACGGGTATGCCGAAGATTCCCGCCGATGTCAGTACATGCTGCCCGATCGTGCCCTTCAGTTCTGTGAGCTGGGGGGCGAGGCCATTCGCCACATAGGCCACCTGAATATCCTTTGCGGGGACTTTCGCATCTTCGATCGCGTTCCATATCGCTTCCCGTCCGAGGTCCTGGAGGCTTCTTTCCAGCCACTTGCCGAACCGGGTCATGCCGACACCGATGATCGACACCACTCTCATAGCAGTTCTCCTTCTCCGTCAGTGTTGTACAGGCCTGAACTGGTACGACATCAGTTCGCTGCCCTGGGCATCTTCCCTGACTCTCTCGATGGCGAGCTCCAGATCCATACCGATCTTCAGGGCGTTTGGATCAGGTTCGACGCCGGTGATCAGGGACCAAATCTTCGGTCCTTCCACCAGTTGCACGTAGGCCTGAATGGAGGGCGCCTTGAAGCCCGGAAGTGCGGCCTTGACAATGCTGAAAGTGTCGAGCTTGCCCTTCCCGCTCAGGTGGATCTCTTTCATGGTGCCTCGTATGACACACCGCGGGCAGACCTCCATCTTTGGAAAGGTCACATTGCCGCAAGCATCACATCTCGATCCAATGAGGTAAGGCTTCTCCTCCGGAGAGGCGGGGATGCAAAAGAGGCCTTCCTCGATGGGGATCTGTTTCTTTACGTCGTCCATCTGTCGCTCCTCTTTAGAAAATGATTACACAGATTCAAATAACGATTACACCGATGATAAATAGTGTCAGTAAGTCATCCACAGATAGTTGTCGCTTGCTCGTTTGGTCTTTTGGTCGTGTCGTTCGACCCTTCGACAGGCTCAGGGTGAACGGCATCGAAGGGACTACTTGACCACACGACTACGCGACTGTAGAAGCCATTGTGATAACACCTCTGTTCGAAAGCTCCTGGATGGCCTTTTCACTGTAGCCGAGCGCTGCAAGAACCTGGGCCGTGTCCGCGCCAGGTCGGGAGCCCAAATGCCTGATCTCTCCGGGTGTTTCGGAGAGTTTAATGGGGATCCCTACCTGCTGCACCTTGCCGTAAACAGGGTCGTCTATCTCGACGATCATCCGTCGATGCAGCACGTGAGGGTCCGAAACCAGTTCATCGATCGCGTGGACCTTTCCCACTGCAGTATCGCTCTTTGAGAGGATGTCAAACCACTCATCCCTGGTTCTTGTCAAGAAGGCTCCCGTAAAATATTCTCTGATCTCCCGCACTTTCTTCGGATCCATCTGGTAAGGGACGAACTCCTCACACCCCAGGGCCTTACAAAGAGCCGCAAAGAAGCGGGCCTCGCCCGCGGCAATGCTGATGAACTTTCCGTCCCGGGTTTCGTACACGTTATAATAGTGGGTTCCGCCCACTGTCGCCCGGGTTTCCTCTTCCGGCATACGACCTGTTTCCAGATATTTCCCAATATACAATCCGATCAGTGACACGACGCCGTCTGCCATGGCGATATCCACATACTGTCCTTTACCGGTTATCTGCCTTGCGACAAGAGCTGCAAGAATACCGATTACCGCCTGCATGCCCCCTGAGGTCAAATCGCCGACCACATTTCCAGGAAACGATGTCGGGTTCTTCAGAATACCGAGGAACCCGCCCTGGGCCAGGTAGTTGAGGTCATGTCCTACCAGGTCCCGGTTGGGGCCGTCCTGTCCGTAGCCGGTTATGGAACAGTAGACGATCCGTTCATTGACACCCCGGAGGGTGTCGTAATCGACGCCCAGGCGGAGCACCGTGCCGGGCCGGAAACCCTCTACCACGACATCCGTCTCTGCAGCCAGTTTGTAAAAGATCTTCCGGGCTTCGTCCTTTCTCAAGTTCAGTATGATGCTTCTCTTGTTCCGGCTGAGAGGCTCGTAGGGCGAGTTGGGCGCCGGAAACTCGGGTGCCACCAGGTCGGAAGTGCTGCCTTCCACCTTCAGGATATCGGCGCCTAAATCGCCCAGGATCATCGTACAATAGGGCCCCGGGGCATGGCGCGTCAGATCTAACACCTTTATCCCTTCGAGCGGACCGGCCACGTTGACACCTCCCTTTCCCTATATTCCCTTAAATACGGGCTTCCTTTTCTCGTTGAATGCCCTGATGCCTTCGGCGAAATCATAGGATGCGTTGTTCATCATCGCGAAGAGCATGGTCAGTTCCAGTCTTGCCGGGGCATCCATGTAGACCGCTCGGTTCATGATCGCTTTGGAATAGCGGAGAGCAGTTGGACTGTAGCCGGCAAGGACGTCTGCCACCTCCTGAACTGCCGTATCCAGCTGACCCTTGGGGACTGCACGGTTGACAAGCCCCATGGCTTCGGCCTCTTTGCCTGTGAGCCGCCTGGCAGTGAATACGAGTTCCTTTGCCTTTCGTAATCCTATGAGCAAGGCTAACCGGTACGGAGAGCCTCCCGCTCCGATGAAGCCCCCATTCACATGCTGGTCCCCGATTGTAGAATCTTCCGAGGCAATCACGAGGTCAGCGGCAAGCATGATCTCAAATCCGCCAGCCAGGGCGAATCCGTTGATCGCGGCGATGATCGGCTTGCCCATGTTTTCTATCCTTTCAAGCATTACCTGGTTGCAGTACTTGCACCACTCCTGCTGGGCGTGTATTGTAGCCATTTCAGGGCTGGCCGCCATCTTCAAATCAAACCCGACGCAGAATGCCCTCCCGTTCCCGGTAATCACGACCACCCTGACGTCGTGGTCTTTGTCGGCCGCCTCGAGGGCCTGGCCAAACTCTATCACCATGACCCGATTCAATGCATTTAGTGCCTCCGGCCTGTTTAGAGTGATTTTTGCCACCGCCCCCTTCTTCTCATATAGGATCGTTTCGTAGCTCATCTTGCCTCCCTCCAGAGCTCTTCAGCTTACTCAATCAGTTATCTGGTGGGCAATGCCCACCCTACATTGTTCCTTTTCGACTTTGGAGTGAAAACGTCAAAGTGTAACCATTTTCTATTTTTCATTTTGTTTTGCAATTTGCAATTTACATTGATCTTTACTCTTTACCCTCTTGCCATCACCCCTCCATCGACATAATAGACATGGCCTGTGACGTAGGAAGAAGCTTGTGAAGCCAGAAATACGACCAAAGACGTTATATCCTCCGGCTCGCCGCGCCTGCGCGCCGGTATATAGGATAAGATGGGATCCTTTGCCCCCTCCTGGATACCATTTCCCATCCAGCCGATTCCAACAGCATTGACCCTGACATTCTCCCGCGCCCATTCCATCGCCAGGGCACGGGTCAACTGGATAACACCTCCCATGCTCGAACAATAGGCAACACCGTTGGGCAGCCCTCTTTCCCCGGCCCCTGAAACAATATTGATGATCGTACCGGACCTCTGTTTTACCATCTGTTGACCGATGGCCTTGCAGGAGCGGGCGACGGATATGAGGTTTGCTTCCAAGACGCGTCTCCACTCTTCCTCGCTCACTTCAAGAAAGGGCTTCCCAAATCGGAGATTGTGGCTGTTGACCAGGATATCGACCCTTCCAAACTGGTCTATCACTTGTCCCGTCACGGCATCAATCTCACGGCTGGAATTTGAGTGCAGGGGAATGGCCAACACGTTTCTCCCGAGACGCCGAACTTCGCCGGCTGCATTTTCGAGGTCTTCTTTCCCTGGGCCGGTGACAACGACGTTTGCCCCCGCCTGCGCCAGAGCCGCTGATAGATGGGTAAGCCAGCTTTGGCCATGCCCTGAGAGGATAGCGACGTTCCCTTTCAACTTGAACTCTTCAAGGATCATCGACAGCCTTCAGTCTTCAAGGGGAATAACCGGGGCGTAATCCGCAGGAGCATACCCCACAAACCTCGCCCCATCAATGACAAAGCATTCCCCTGTAATATAATTCGATGCTTCTGATGACAGAAATACGGCTAATGGACCGACCTCATGGGGCTCGCCGCACCTGCCCATGGGAATGGAACTCGCCTGAGCCTGGACCACACCGGGATCGGCTTCCGGGGTTCGAAAGATCCCCGGTGCAATACAGTTCACCTGGATATTGTACCTTGCCCATGTTAAGGCGAGGGTCTTGGTAAACATGATGACACCCGCCTTCGCGGAACAGTAGGTCAATAGGCTCCTCGCCGCCCGGAGTCCGGCAGCGGAGGAGATGTTGATCACCTTACCGCTTTTTCTTTCCACCATATGTTTTGAAACGGCACGACAGCAATAGAACACGCTCGTAAGGTTCGTGTCGATGCCCTTGCGCCACATGTCGTCCGTCCATTCCCAGATCGGTCCAGGTTCTTTCGGTATTGGATCTCTTGGTGAAGGCTCAATCCCTCTCGCGACCCCTGCATTATTGACCAGGATATCCACTTTCTTGAACTCATTCAGGGTTCGAAGAATAAGGTCATCCACCTGCCTCGAATCGGTCACATCCGTCGTGATCGCTATACTTCGATGTCCCATCCTTCTCACCTCAGATGTCGTTTCCTCAATCGTCCCTCGGGTCCGACCCGCTACGACGACATCTGCTCCGGCCCTGGCCAAGGCATGGGACATGGCTTTGCCCAGGTTGGTACCTCCTCCTGTGACAATCGCAACCTTTCCATCGAGATTGAATCGCTCCAGGATCATTTCGATCGATCTTCCCTCTTTTGTATCTCTCTGGGAACGGCACGTCCCCTCATCGTCACCGATCCTGCTCCTCCTCGACGGACGCCAACATCCGGACAGTGAACCGTGTCATGAAGGACCTCGGCGCTGTTGTTGAAGAAGGCCTGCCACATCCGGTCGATCAGGGGTTTGAAAGCATAGATCGCCGCAGCACATAGTCTTGAGGGACATCTTTCAGGGATCAGGCACCCCTCCGAATCAACAACAAACTCATCCCCCACCTTGTAGCCGGCAGCACAGTTGTGTGCCTCAATGACCTCGATCACCATTTCATGCGTGGAAAACAGGGGCGCCTCTTCCATGGCCTGAACATGGCTGGGATAGGACCGAAACAGAGCAATTTCCTCGTCTGTAAAGCCCAAATGCTCCTGGACCCGTTTCCACCTCTCCTCGATCACAGGGGATTCTTTCTTATCCATTTACGTGCCTTTCATTTATCTGAGCTGCCGTTTGGCCCAACCCAATCCTGGCAGCACTACGCCTTCCTGGATCTGAAAAAATCTTCCCACAACTTCTTAATGTCCACTTTTTCCATAATTTCCCTCGGCACAGACCAGGAGAACTTCTCATGCTCCCTGGCAATGCGGTTGATCCGTTCCTCGGACCAATCCCTGCCCCAACTGAGCCCAAGATCCTCGTCCACAATGATCACATGGATCGTCGTCAGGATTGGCTTATGCTCTATGATGGTGGTGATCGCACAGACTCTTCTCGGCCCTGAGCAGTCATGACATTTTCCCGTCACCGCGCAGGGCGCTGTTCCGCCGCGGCGTCGGATATGTTCCGGCGCTACGACATTCTTGACCCGCTCAAAAGCCTCATCCAGGTCCTTCACGATCTTGTTTCTGCCCACGACGATGATGGAGAGCGGGTGGCCCCAGAACATGCCGGCCACGCGATTGCCCGCCCCGTCGATGTTGAGAAGTTTTCCATCTTCTGTGACCGCATTCGTCCCTGTTAAGAAGACATCGCCGACGGACGCCTCTACAGAAGGTCGGAAGAGGAATTCGAAGAAGCCTCTCTCATCCTCAATCTTTTTATCAGGGTCAAAGGGGTTGATGACCATCAAGCCCCGCTCTCTGAGCGCCTTTGCGACCTGGATCTGCCTTATGGTCGAGGAATCGCCGACACAGACGGTCCCCTTCCCGGGAATCAGATGGAGTATCAGGTTGCAGGCTTCAACACGGTTTTTAGCCAGGCTGGCCTCAAGATCCCTCGCCTTGAGGGCCTTAAGGGTCCTCTCTATGATTTCGTCCATGGCTTCATCCACAGGGCATGCCTCCTTTCAGATCGGTCAGGAACCCACATAGACCATGGAATAGAAGTGGGGTGAATTAAGTGTAGCGAATCCACCTTTCAACTATTTCCCATACATCGCCGCAATCTTGTCCTTATACCGTTCTTGCACGACCCTCCGCTTCACCTTCATCGTTGGAGTTAGCTCGTCTCGGTCCTGGCGAAGCTGGTCTTCAAGGATGGTGAATTTCTTTACCTGTTCGATGCGGGCCAGTTCCAGGTTTCTTACTTCAATCTCTTTGCCGATCAGCTCCACGATCTGCGGATCCCTGGTAAGGCTCGCAAAGTCGCTATGGGTGATGTCATGCTCATTCGCATATTTCAGCGTTTCTTCCTCGTCGAGCGTCACAAGGGCGGTGACATAGGTTTCGCCTTCGCCAAAAACAACGGCTTCCGAAATGCAGGGGCTGGTTTTCAGAAGGTTCTGTAGGTTCGAAGGTGTGATATTCTTGCCGCTCGACGTAATGAGAATCTCCTTCTTACGACCCGTAATATGAAGATACCCTTCTTCATCGAGGTAGCCCAGGTCCCCGGTATGGAGCCATCCGTCCCGAAAAAGCTCCTCAGTCGCCTCCGGATTGTTCCAGTAACCCTCTGACCGGGCCCAGCCCTTCACCAGGATCTCATCATCCTCAGTGAACTTCAGTTCCAAACCTCTTGATGGCTTCCCGACCGTGCCGATCTTGAGGGCACCGGGATGGTTGAGTGCAATCAAACCCTGTGATTCAGTGAGCCCGTAGCCCTCATAGACCGGCCACCCGCAGGCCCTCAAGAACTGCAATATTTTAGTCTGGATGGGCGCACCGCCGCTGCTCGACCATTGAACTCTGCCACCCACTTTCGCATGAAGTTTGCGAAAAAAGAGCAGATGGGCAAGACCGTTGAAGAGGTACATCGGGAGAAAGCCGATCCGGCGGTCAGGGCGGTCTTTCATGTCCCGATACCGATCCCCCACGCGCAAACACCAGTCGAACAGTCTCTTCTTCCACAATGGCGCCGCCTTGAGGATCGCCATCATCTCGCTGTATATTTTTTCATAGAACCTTGGAGGGATGAAAAAGAATGTCGGCGCCATGTCGCGCACATCATCGTAAATCGTTCTAATCGATTCCGCATAAGCCTGAGGAAACCCGTAGAGGACGTGATACCAGTGGCCGTTCATCAGTTCTATTCCATGGGCCATAGGAAGGGCGCTTATCCCTCGGGACCGCTCGGAAACCGGAAACCATTCGGCCAGCATCACAAGGTTTCTGATAATCCCCCCATTGGTATCCATAACCCCTTTGGGCGGCCCCGTGGTCCCGGATGTGTAGAGGATCGCCGAGATATCCGCGGGCCTCACCGAAAGGATCCTCTCATAATAGGCCTGATCGCCATTCCTCCTGAACTCCTCTTCTCCAAGCTCGATCAACTGATCGAGTGTCATGATCCGTGGATCTTCGTTCTGTCTCTCCATCTTGAATACAATGACCCTTTCGAGATGGGGACAGTCACGCCACGCTGCTTTCAGCTTTTCAAGCTGCCCTTCATCCTGGGCAAATGCGATCCTGGCTCCCGAGTCACTGATAACATGGGTGCACTCTTTCGGGCTGTTGGTATGATAAATAGGGGCAAAAATGGCGCCAGATGTAGCAACCGCCAGACAGCAATAGGCCATTTCGGGGCGTGTTTCTGAAATCGGGGCGATTCGATCCCCTTTCCTCAAGCCCAGTTTCATAAGGCCAAGGCTCATGTATTTCACCTTGTCGCCGACCTCATTCCAAGAAACGGAAAGCCACCTGCCTTCGTGTTTGTGGAAGAGAAAAGGGGCACCTCCCCTTTTCTTCACCTGATCGACAAATATCTTTGGGAGCGTTTGCTGCTCCATCCCTTCTGACTCCTTCACATGGGCCAGCTTTCCCAGAGACTTCTCTTCCAAACTATCTCGAAAACGGGTCAGGAAGGCTTTCCTGTTAAGCCCCTCAGGAAGATCGTGGTCATATTCTCAGCAAGCACCTCAGGAGAAACCCTTCCTTCGGGGTTATACCAGTGGACAACCCAGTTTAGCATTCCCAACAAAGAGAACGTGGCAACGCTCAGATCAATTTCGACGCCGGAATTTTCGATGATTTCCTTCAGTACTTTTCTCATGAAATTTACATATTCTGCTTCCTTCTCTGTCATGATTCTTGCGTACTCACCATCAAGGGAATACCTCTCATGTACCAACACCTTTACCTGTGCTCGGTGCGCTACATAGAATTTAATGTGCCCCTGGATAATCCAGGAGATCTTCTCTTCCGGATTGGGAATCGTATCGAGTTGACCCCGCAGATCAACCAGGGCCCTTTCTATCAGATCGAAGATGATTGTAAAGAGCATTTCCTGCTTGTTTTTGAAGTAGTAGTAAAGCCCGGAATTGGTGATGCCCAGGGCCTTGGAGATATCCCGGACAGAGGTTTTCTCGTATCCTCTGAGGAAAAAAAGCTCGGATATCTGCTGGAGAAGCTGTTCCTTTTTTATGGCAGGATCTTGTCTTTTCATAATTTTGAGCGAACGTTCGCTAAAATACAAAATATCATCTTTCTTGTCAAGAGAATTTTTCGTCTTTTCAACATTCCACATCCATTTTGTTTGTAACTATTCGTATCTATAAGACAATTACATGGACTAAGGACGGCTATTCATGACCAATTTCTCCATATCCGGATTATCGGATTCGGAGAGTAAACAGGTAATACCTTTGATGAACTCGTAAGAAGTCGAAAAGGTCTGATGACCGTCATTCTATCGGAAGCCGAAATCCAGTGGTATCAGTCACCTATGAAACCACTGGACGCCGATTCTCACCGGTGAGATGACTTTTACAAGACCATCATTTTTCGATTTTTATGATCTCCTTCACGTAGTCCACACAGCGCTTGATATCATACTCGCGGTACAGGGAGATTTTTTGGGCCTCGATCGATCCTTCTCCGTGAAGGGTGCCCACGTAGCCTTCTCCTGCATAGCCGGTCGCGGTGAGGTCCCTGATCAGCTTCATCACCTTGAGCCGCTCCTCGGTCTTCACCCCTTTTCTCCCCGCCAGGAAGGTTTCGATGTAATCCCGTGTTGCCGGGTTCTTATAATCCGCTTCCGTGGGTCCGGTCACAACCAGGCCCCCTGCAATCTCCTGAATGGCCTTGATGGAATCGTGGTACTGGGTTGCAAAGAAATGCTTTCCCATATTGGAAAGGAGGGGATTGGGATAAGCGATTCCATTCTCTGTCATCACACATTCCCGGGCTGCCGCTTTCGTAAACATCCGGATCGTCTCGCTATAAATAATGAGCTGGGTGATCTTATCCCGTATATGGGAGACCCTGCCGACCCCGTTGTAATCCGCAATCAACTGGGCGGCCCCGATCATGACATCGGTCATGGGAGGCTTATAGGAAATCCCCGTAAAGCGGTGCCATGTGGCAAAGCAGTTGGCGAGGGGGCCTGCAAACTCCCACTCCCCATCCATGAAGATTCTTTCCTTTGGGACAAAGACCTCATCAAAAATCGTCATGGCTTCCAGGGTCAAATGGCCTGAAGTAATGGGGTAATCAAAAAAACTCAGATCTTCAAGCTCCGGCCGGCTGATGATCTTGATCCCCTTTGTATTGGCAGGAATTCCAAAACCAATGCAATAATCTCGATCAGCCTCGGTCATTGCCCTTGTAGGAAGGATGATCAGTTCATTCGTGATAGGAGCTGAGGTCGTATGAACCTTTGCCCCTTTTACCACCACTCCGTCCTGTTGCCTCTTGATCACCTTTAGATAAAAGTAGGGCATGGCCTGCTGAGAGGGAAGAAGGCTTCGATCCCCTTTGACATCGGTGATCGCCCCGGACATGCTCAGGTCGTTTTCCTGCAAATAATCCCTGTACTGGGCGACCCTCTCGGAATAGTGGGTCCCGTTTTTCTTGTCCATCTGAGGCGTAATCATGGCCAGGGCATTCAAGGCATCCGTACCGATCTCCTTCATGAACAGGATGATGGCGTTGCCGCACTTTGTGGCGGTTTCGATGAGCTCCCGCCTTTTCAGGAGATCGTCCGCGGACCGCGGGATCTCAAAGTAGCGGCGCATCTCATGTCCTGTGGTCGGAGAGCGTGTGACGAACAGATCCCGAAGCTCCTCCCGCTTATCGAGTTCGTAATCGATTGCCCCATGATCAATCGCCCTTCTCAAGATGGGGTGTGTGGTGACATCCTCTACCCGCTTCCCGTGGATGTAAACCTCCCGACCATCCCGAAGGCTCTCAATGTACTGCTTTGCATCTCTTAGTGCCATCGTCTCCTCCATACATAGTTTGTCAAAACGGGCTTGAAGTCCCTACAAATCGCAGATGACAGACTCAAGAAGGCTTTCTCCTCCGAGAATTACCATTTTGCATTTTGCACTTTACATTTTTCAATTTGCAATGATCGCACTGGCCCTACATTCCCATTCCGCCGTCCACCAGGATGACGGCACCCGTAATATAAGAACCCTTGAAGGCTAAGAAGCTGACCAGTTCTGCGACCTCTTCCGGCTTTCCAGGACGGCCCAACGGGATTCTTTCGATCTCCGATTTCATCTTGTCCTCCGTCGCAAACAGGGGAGCTGTCATGTCGGTCTGAAGAAAACCCGGGATGACGACATTTGCGGTAATTTGCTTTCGGGCTACCTCCTTGGCCAGTGATTTCGTGAAACCGATCAACCCTGCCTTTGCCGAGCCATACGCCGTGTCGCCTGGATAACCATGAAGACCCGCGTAGGAGGAGATATTGATGATCCTCCCCCAGCTTTTCTCCACCATCAGAGGCACGACATGACGGCAGCAATGAAAGGCGCCCTTGAGGGCTGAGCCCATAACCAGATCCCAATCTTCGGGCGGAATTTTTTGGACCCTTCCTCCCCTGTGCAGGGCAGCGTTATTGACGAGGATATCGATACTTCCCATCTTCTCTTTCGCCTGGTCAACCATCGAATGGACCTCGCTATCGCTGGCCACGTCGGCTTTGATCGAGATCGCCTCCCCGCCCATTTCCTGGATCACCCTGACTACTTCCTCTGCTGCATCCGGCCTCGACCTGTAATTGACGATAACCTTGGCCCCCTCTCTGGCCAGATCGATGGCGATGGCCCTGCCAATACCTCTGGCAGCCCCCGTCACCAGGGCGACCTTTTTCGACGATTCCATAAATGACCCCTTTCCACTTTCTACCTCCGACATTCCGGCCGCGAATCATTTCTTTCTTTCGATCAACTCGATGAGGATACCGCCCGTGGAAGCGGGCTTTACAAAATTGGTCTTCGCCACTTCCGTCGGCCGGAACGGCCTCTCACTCACCACCTGCATCCCCTTCGCCTTCAATGACTCTGTGTCTTTCTCGATGTCGTCCACCCGGAATGAGACATGGTGCAGGCTGTTTCCCCGCTTCTCCAGAAATTTCGCGATCGGCCCTTCACCTGATGGCTCGATCAGTTCGATAAGGATATCTTCCTTCCGTATCATCGTTGAACGGAACCCCTGTTCCGGCATGAGGAGGGTCTCCTCTACTGCGAACCCGAAAACCTCACCGAACTGCGATACGAACTCATCCGTGCTTCTCACTACGATCGAAACGTGATCAATTTTTCTTATCATTCCTAATCCCTCCTTCCCAATTTCTCTTTCAGCTCCCCGGCAATGCCTTTTCGAAAGGTCAGTACACAGAAGATGAATAAAATGCCTATGATCAGATTCCATTGCTCCGTCCAGTTGCTCAATACATTCTTAAGATAGGTCAAGAGCATCGCTCCAAAGATGGGACCGTAAAGGGTCCCGATTCCTCCGACGAGGCCCATGAGCACCACATCTCCGGACATGATCAAACCTAACGTTTCCACGGGGACAAAATTGAGATGCAAAGCATAAAGACCCCCGGCCAAGGCGGCAAAGAAGGCGGAGAGGAGAAACGCCATGAGTTTGAAGCGGGCCGTGTCGAATCCGACGCTCTTTGCACGATCCTCATTGTTCTTGATGGACAGGAGGACCCTTCCAAAAGGGGAATGGACGATCCGTAAAGCCATCAAGAGGGAGACAATGAAAATACACAGAATAAAATAGTAGAAATGAATTTCAGACTCTAAACGGATTGGTCCGAAGGAGGGCCTATTAACCCCATGCAGACCATTCTCGCCACCCGTAAGGCTGGTCCATTTGAATGCAATGAAATAAACGAGTTGACAAAAGGCAAGGGTGACCATCGCAAAATAGACGCCCTTTCTCCGTATGCTCAAGAGGCCAACGATCAAGGCACTGAGGAGACTCAGAAAACATGCGCCCAGAAGGCCGAAGATGAATGGGAAATGAAGGTTAATGCAGAGCAAACCCAAACCGTAGGCGCCGATTCCAAAGAAGATCGCATGCCCAAAAGAGGGGAGCCCGGTGTAGCCAAACAGGATGTCATATCCAAGGGCGAAGACGGCGAAAATGAGCATTTCACTGGCAACAGAATAGTGGGGGGTCAAGAAGGGAAGAAAGGCGAGGACGAGGATTGAGAGAAAAACCCAGATCCATCGGTTCCTCAGTAACATGGAAGGAAGAAGGGTCAGACGATTCATTCGCCTACTCAAAAAATTTCTCCCGGCCGAAAAAACCACGAGGTCGAAGAAGGAGGATAATCGCCATGAAGACGTAGATCAAAGCATTTGCCATGGGAGGCCAGACGATTACCCCGATCGTCATCAGCTCGCCGACGAGGATGCCTCCCAGAATCGACCCGGTGATGCTCCCCATACCTCCAATGATGACCACGACGAACGTATCGGATACGACGCTCCCGCCCATATAGGGGAAAATGTTTTGAAGGGGGGCGGCAAGGGCGCCCGCCATCCCGGCAAGACCTGTTCCGATTCCAAAAACGAGGGTAAATATCTTGGAGATATCGATTCCGAGGGCATCGACCATTTGACTATCATCGGTCCCGGCCCGGATGATGGACCCTATCTTTGTTTTCCCTAAAAAAAGCCACGTTGCCAGGGCCAAGAGTGCCGCCATCCCCAGGATAAAAAGGCGATACTTGGGAAAAAGAAGAATGCCCAAATCGATCGATCCTGTGAGACCTTTTGGAGTGCTGAAGGGTTTACCAAAGGCCGAATAGATGAGTCGGATCAACTCTTCGAGGACCGCCATGACACCAAAGGTTAGAAGGAGATTATAAAAATGAGGGAGTTGATAAGTTCTTCGTAACAGCGTAAGCTCGATGCCCATTCCGATGAGGCCCACAGCAAGGGGCGCCAGCAGGATGGCCATCCAGAAGCTGAGGGAATAAATTCCAACAAAGGTATAGGCGGCATAGGCCCCCAGCATATAGATAGCGCCGTGAGCAAAATTGACGACCCCGAGGAGCCCAAAGATAATCGTCAACCCCAGAGAGAGCAAGACGTAGAAAGACCCGAGGACAAGTCCATTGAAAAGTTGACCCAGGAGAAATTGAATATCCATACGGTGTATCCAATTCTAAAATCCGAAATCCGAATATCGAAATCCTAGCGTGACTTTATTACGACACCACCCTGATACCGAGAAGCGCGAAATATTTCCATAATGATATCGCCCTGTTAACCGATTTAGTTCGATTTAGATTATGTATACACTGATTTAATTATTTTTGAT